>WBZR01000023.1_pt1 | contig 254240 bp, 211 predicted proteins | sample 5204231 | NCBI WGS metagenome assembly WBZR01 (sample SAMN12412403, study PRJNA552823) | activated sludge metagenome | isolation source: activated sludge from anammox sidestream of wastewater treatment plant... | place: USA: Virginia | collected 2017-08 | reverse complement strand
CCGGCGCGGACGTTTCAGGATCTGCTGGTATGGCAGCAGGCCCACCGGTTCGTGCTCGAGGTCTATGCCTTCAGCGCATCGTTTCCCAAGCACGAGACCTACGGCCTCTCACTCCAGATGCGTCGGGCGGCCGTATCCATTCCAGCCAACATCGCCGAGGGATTCCGTCGTCGCAGCAAGCCGGACAAGGCCCGGTTCATGAACATCGCCGAGGGGTCGGTCGAGGAAGCCGCTATTTCCTGATCCTTGCCAAGGACCTCAGCTACGGTGATACCGCTCAGCTCGCTGCCACGCTGGAAGAAGTCAGCCGACTACTCAACGCGTATGTCGCCGCCATTCTCCTGCCTCCTGTCTCCTGCCTCCTGACTTCCATATCCCGCAGGGATATCAAGGCCGAAGCCCTTGGCTAGTTAGCGCCGGCGCCGCAGCGGAATCACAATCAGCACATAAGCAAGCGATGCAAACCCAACCAGCGACAGCCATCCTCCCCACGCCGGATAGAAATCGAATGTATCCTTCCCAATCAGCATGTGCGTGAACGAGGGAACCCCCGCAAGGTAGGTGACCGCCAGCAAAATACCCACAATCGCCTCGCCGCTCACCAGACCCGAAGCGAGCAGAGTGCCCTTCTCTTCGATATGCCGCCGCTCATGCTCCGGCCGCGCGGCCGTCAGTTTGTCCGCGACGTACTTGAGCAGCCCGCCAAGGAAGATGGCCGAAGTCGTGTCAAACGGCAAATACATCCCCACCGCGATCAGCATCGGCGCGCGCGCTCCGCAGAGAATGAACGTCACACCTAGCGCGGCTCCAATCCCGAGCAGGCCCCACGCCATCTGCCCGCCCACGATGCCCTTCGCCAACTGCGCCATCAGCCCTGCTTGCGGCGCCGGCAGCGCCCGCCCGCCGATGCCTCCCGTGGCAAGGTTCGCCTCGTGCAGCGCGATGATGGGCCCCATCAGGAAGAACGAGAGCAGAATCACGGAAAGGATTTCCACCAGTTCCATCTTCCACGGAGTTCCCCCCAGAAGGTGGCCCGCCTTCAAATCCTGAATCAGGGAACCGGACACCGAGCACGCGCAGGCGACAACCGCCGCAACCCCCAGAACCGCCGCCACGCCCGGAGCGCCCTCCACGCCAATGGCAAGAATCACGATCGCCGAAAGCAGCAGCGCCGAGAGCGTGAGTCCTGAAAGTGGCTGATTGCTGCTGCCCACCAGGCCCACCAGGTACCCGCCGCAGGCGCAAAGCAGAAAGCCGACCACGGCCATGATCACCGCCGTCACCATCGCCGCCGCCAGATTCTGTGTGAAGAAATAGTAGATCGCGGTGATCGGTATCAGCAGCACTGTGGTAGCCAGAATCACCCACTTCAGCGGGATGTCCAGTTCCGTGCGCTCCATCGCCTCTGTCGCCTTCAGCGAGGTGGCGGAAAGCGCGCCCTTGAAGGACGTGATCAGCGAATCGCGGATGGACCACATTGTCTGCGCCGCGGCAATCAACATCGCGCCTACGGCAATCGGGCGCACGACGTTGCTCCACACCGTGCCGGCCAGAACGTCCGGAGCCCCGTTCTCCCCTCCGCCCATCCGCCGCGCCAGGTCGGGATCAAAGAAAAGAAGCAGCGGGATGAGAACCCACCACGCCAGGATGCCTCCCGCGAACGTGATCGAAGACGCTTCGAAACCGATGATGTAGCCGATGCCGGTAAGAGCGGGTGAGAGGCTCGGGGTGGACCACGGAACTCCCCCGCCGTGCGTGACCGGCGTCCCTGTTGAATGGCGAATCACCGACCGCGGAAACGGCAGCCACCCTTGCGAATATTCGCGGAATATCTGGAGCCCCTTGTCCGATTTCAAAAGCTGCATCAGCGCGCCGAACGCCATGGCCCCGAAGATCGTTCGCGGCGCGTCACCAGTCTCCGCTCCTGCCTTCACGATCTCCGCGCTCGCGACGCTTTCCGGCCACGGCAAACCGGCATCCACGCACAGCGGCCGGCGCAGGGCGATGATGAAGAACACTCCGATCAGTCCCCCCACCAGCAGGATCATCGTTGCCTCCCAGTAATGATCGCGGAGGTTCCCCCACAGCCGGCGCCCGTCCATCTCCGCCAGCAGAAACGCCGGGATGGTGAAGATCGCTCCCGCCACCAGCGCCTCGCCCACGCTCGCCGCCGTCCGCACGATGTTCTGTTCGAGGATAGTGCCGCGAAACGCCGGCAACCGGAACAGCGCGACAGCAATGACAGCGGCGGGAATGGTGGCCGCCACGGTTTGTCCCGCGCGCATGCCCAGGTACGCGTTCGCCGACCCGAAAACGAACGCCAGAAACAGACCGAGCGCGATGGCCTTGAATGTGAGTTCGCGAGGATTCTTGAGTTCCGCCGGAGTCATGCGAGAAGATCCCTCAGCGCCTCAATCAACCGGTCGATATCCTCTTCGTTGTTGTAGAAGTGTGTGGATACGCGAAGATTGCCATGCCGCGCCGCGGTGAGGATGCGACGCTGCTTCAAGGCCAGCGAGAGAACTCCGGAATCGAAGCCCGGCCAGCGGGCGGCAACAATGGGCGAGACATAAACAGGGTCCTGGTCGCTCAACAACTGCGCACCCAGCCCGCGAAGCCTGTCGCGAAGTATCCCGGCCAACTCGAGAACGCGCTGCTCGATCACTTCCGGACCCAGTTGCAGCATGAACTCCACCGACGCCCCCATCGCGTAAATGGCGGGGAAGGGCAGGATGCCGCCCTCGTAACGTTCCGCGCTCCCTTTGAACTCCGGCGCGCCGTGATGCAGCGAGTTCACCTCGCGCCAGCGCCTGTCGCTGCGCCAGCCGATGGTTTGCGGCTTCAGCCACTCCCGGACGCGTGGATGGATATAGGCGAAGCCCGAGCCATTGGGACAACACAGCCACTTATAGCCGTCCACCGCAAACATGTCCGGCTGGATTCGCGCCGCGTCGAACCGGAGCGCGCCGATGCTCTGCGTCCCGTCGATGGAAAGCAAGGTTCCGTTGGCGCGGCACGCCTCGGCGATCTTCTCGAGCGGCGGACAAAGCCCCGTCGTGTAATTCACCGTCGAAAGCATCGCCAACCGCGTGCGCGGCGTCAGGGCTTCAAAGAACCGCGGCCAGGGCACGACATCCGCCTGCGCCAGGGATTGCGCGATGTAGAGATGGTTCGGAAATTCATCCTCCAGCGTGAGGATGCGGTCGCCCGCCCGCCAGTCGATGCCTTGCGCCAGCAGCGAAACCGCGGCGGCGGCGTTCGGAAAGAATGCGACATCCTCCCCCTCGCAGTGAATCAACCGCGCAATCGAGCCCCGAATCCGGTCGGCATCGTCGAACCACTCGAGAAAATCCGAGCAGGCGAACTCGTCGCGGCGGGAAAAGTGCTCTTCCACCGCCCTCGTGGTGGCGCGAGGCAATTGTCCGTACGTGGCCGTATTGAGAAAGGTATAGCGCTCGAGAGCGGGAAATTCGCGGCGGACAGCGTCCCAGTCTGGCATGCTTATCCGATCATTTGCTTGATCTTCGCCGCGGCCTCGCCCACCGGCACATCCGTCACCTGCTTGCCGTTGCGCACGTAAAGTTCCACCAGCCCCTGCGCGAGTTTCTTGCCCAACGTCAGGCGGAACGGAATTCCAACCAGGTCGGAATCCTTGAATTTGACGCCCGGGCGCTCATCGCGATCATCCAGCAGCGCATCCAGACCCATCCGCAGACATTCGTCGTAAAGAGTTTCGGAGGCTTCCCGCAGCGCCGCGTCCTTGCTGTTCACCGGCGTGATCACCACCTGAAACGGCGCGATGGAAGGCGGCAGCATCATGCCGTCGGCGTCATGAAACAGCTCGATCGCCCCGCACAGAATACGCTCGATGCCGATACCGTAGGAGCCCATGATGGGCGTCACTTCCTTGCCGTGTTCATCCGTCACTCGCAGACCCATCGATTGCGAATACTTGTAGCCGAGCTTGAAAATATGCCCGATCTCCATCGACTTCACGATCTTCAGCGGCCCCCCGGTGTTCGCCTCCGTATCGCCCGGCGCAACCTGGCGCAGATCGTGGAACTCCGCCTCGAAATCCTCCCCGGGGGTGACATGCCGCAGGTGGTAGTCATCTTTGTTCGCGCCGCAGATCATGTTGCGCCGTCCCTCCAGCGCCAGGTCCGCCACCACGCGCATCTTGGTGATGCCCACCGGACCGAGCGAACCGGCATCCGCGCCCATCCAATCCCGCATCTCCGCCGGATGCGCCGGCCGCACTTCCGCCGCGCCCGTCACTGAGGCGAACTTCGTCTCGCTCAACTGATGATCGCCGCGCAGCAGCGCAAGCGCAGGCTTCCCATCGGCCACCATCACCAGGCTCTTGATCTGCGAAGTGGCGGGAAGGTTGGTGAATGCCGCTACTTCTTCGATCGTCTTACGCCCCGGTGTGTGGAACTCCTCCGGCGCCAGGTCTCCCTCCGGATCCGGCAAAGCCGGCGGGATCGGCCGCGAAACCGCCTTCTCCAGATTCGCCGCATACCCGCTTTTTTCCCCGATCACGATCAGGTCTTCCCCAGCGTCGGAAGCAACCATGAACTCATGCGACTGGCTGCCGCCCATGGCGCCCGAGTGCGCCTCCACCACGGTGTACTTCAGCCCGCACCGGTCGAAGATCCGGCAGTAGGCGTCGTAGTGCTTCTGATAGGCTACATCCAACCCCGCGGCATCCATGTCGAAGGTGTAGGAATCTTTCATCAGGAATTGCCGCACGCGCAGCAGACCTGATTTCGGCCGCGGCTCATCGCGGAACTTCGTCTGAATCTGATACCAGATCTGCGGCAGTTGCTTGTAGCTGCGCAATTCGCCGCGGGCGATGGACGTCATCACCTCTTCGTGCGTCATCCCCAGGCACAGGTCGCGTTGGAAGCGATCCCTCAGGCGGAACATGTTGTCGCCCATCACCTGCCACCGCCCTGACTCCTGCCAGATCTCGGCCGGATGCAATGCCGGAAGATACATCTCCTGCGCGCCGATGGCGTCCATCTCCTGGCGCACAATATGCATGATCTTGTTCAAAGACCGCTGCGCCAGGAAGAGATAACTGTAGATACCCGCGGAAAGCTGCCGCACGTATCCGGCTCTCAGCAGTAATTGATGGCTGGGGACTTCCGCTTCGGCGGGCGCCTCCCGCAGCGTGGGGATGAAAAGCTTGCTCCAACGCATGAACTGTTATTCTAGCGTGATCGTTACGGGCGGCAGGTGAAATCGCGGCTTGAGTGGCCGCCTGCTCCCGAAACGAAGGTTTTCCCGCGGGTCGATTCAAAGCAAGACAGAAGTAGATCTCCGTTCCGTCTACAAGTCCAGTCTTCGCAGAGCCCGGAGACAAAGGCGCACGGCCCCCCGCTACTGGTTGTAGCCTTCCGCGCGCAACTCTGTTCCCGGATATCCCTCCACGGAGAGCGGAAAGTTCGCTCGAAGGATTTACGCTCCGATCAAGGTATTCCGTTCCGGAACCGCGGGAGTCTCCTCCACGCCGCCAAGTGACAGAACAACCACCCTCATCCCTTCCGGAAGGCATTGCAGGAGCACGGAGCTTCCGTTAGGCATGAGAAAGGCATCCCGGTACGTGTAGGCGGCTTCCGTAGTTTGCGTGAAGAGCACACGCGTCCCCTCGGTGACATCCCACTTCGACTTTACTTTCGGGGGTACACTGCTCAACACGAGCCTCGCGCCGGGAGGCACGCACACCGCGCAAACCTCAATAGAGGCCCGCGGCGGAGCAAGAAAAGCCACAATCCGCTCCCAAACGCTCTTGCGCGGAGATGTGGGTGGCGGCGCGGTGGGCCGCAGATCCGCCGCGGAAGCCAGACCCATCGATCCGGTACGAAACCTGTGAACAATTAGCTCCTCGCCCTCTCTTGCAAGCCGGTTGGGGAGCCCGGTCAGGGAGTAGTCACACATCGCTTCCTCCTTGGAATTTGTTGCTTACATGCAGGTGTCCACTAATTCCCGCCGCGAAGCGATCGCCCACCCTTGTGAGCCGTCTCGCGGCGCCGAGTTTTTTTCGATCATTCTGTCTCATCAGTTCCCAGCCTGGATAGTGCCGCCGCAATCCGGTCTGTATGCGCACAGTATAGGTCCGCCTTTCGACGGCGAAAAGGGGTTACCTCCGCGCGCCAACCATGTGTTCGATGTGGGAAAGCCGCCTTCCTCCGGAGTCGAGATCGAGCTTGATTGCAAGGAAGTTCAGCAGATCCTTGAGCGTCACCACCCCGAGCAGCTGTCCGTCCCGCGCCACCAGCAGGCGGCTTTGCCCTCCGCGCGTCATCCGGCCCAGCGCCTCCACGGCGTCCGTTTCCGGCGTCACGGTATTGCTATTGCTACAACTCTCCGCGATTTCGCCGGCGGTGTGGCGATACCACTCCTCTCGCGGAACCGCCTTCAAGTCCTGTGTGCTCACACATCCAATGAGATGGCCGTCATCCCCCACAACGGGGAACATCCGGTGGTGGTAGCGATAGAAGTAACCCTCCACCAAATCCGGCAGCCACGTCGAGGGGGGAACCGTGACGAGGTTCGCCGTCATGAACCGGGAAACCGGTTCGCCCTCGAGCGCTTTGCGAACTTCCAACTGCTCGTACGAACTTTCCGAAGCGCCTCTCAGAAACAGCCCGATGAGAAACCACCACATCCCTCCTATAAAATTGCCGAACACTACATTCACCGCGCCAAGAGCGATGAGGACGGCTCCGAAACCCGAACCTAGGTTTGCCGCGGTCCTCGTGGCGCTTCGCATGTCACCCCTGCGGCTCCACAGATAAGCCCGCAGCACGCGCCCTCCATCGAGCGGGAAGGCCGGAATCATGTTGAACACCGCCAGCGCTATGTTGATGAATCCCAGGTACGAAAAAATGCCCGTGACAGCATTCGAAGAGCCCGCGCTAACGAGCAGGGAGTGGATAAGGTAGAAGACAATTCCGAGTGCCACGCTGACAATCGGGCCCGCGATCGCCATGCGGAACTCGGTGGCCGCGCTTGGCGGTTCCGAGCTCATCTCGGCGACGCCCCCAAATATGAACAGAGTGATCCCCCGCATCGGAAGTCCTCGCCGGCGGGCAACCAGCGAATGCGAAAACTCATGGATCACGATCGACAGGAACAGGCCGAGCGCCCCCGCCACGCCCATCCACCAATAGGTGGCGTTTTCCAGTCCCGGATAGCGAAACGGAAAGTAGCCGCGCGCCAGAGACCAGACCACGAGCAGGGCCAGAATGAGCCAGCTGGCGTCAATATGGACCTCAAAGCCAAGCAGTTTGAATATTTTGAATTTCTTTCCAAACATGGCCTTCTCTCTCCTCCTTCCATAGGAGTAGACATTTGGAAATGGAGCGCTGTTTCGCCTTGTGCGAGGCCACCCGCGGACGGCCTCCCGGAACCCTATTCCCTCCGTCGAGTGCGCCCGGACGGGGAGCCCTGATTCAACCAGAGGTCGACTCGCGGAGTCTCCCAGGCGTACGGTTTGTTGATGATGTCGAGGTCGCCATCCCCATCCACATCGGCGAGCTTTCCCTCATGCCAGCCGTTGCCGCGAACCAGCGTGGTGATCCGGAAATTTCCCCTGCCGTCCCCGTACAGAATCCAAGCCGTCGCATCGGGATAGTCCGCCCCCGGCTTCTTCGTCCACCTGGCCATTTCCGCGGCGAAGATGTCGAGGTTCCCGTCCCCGTCAATATCGCCGGCATCGAGCGTGTGGCCGTGCACCAGGTCGCGCCCCAGCAGATTCCGCCCTCGCCAGGATGACGGTTCCGCGGGATCGCCGCTGGCTTCCAGGAACATCAGCGGCCCCGTGCCGTCCCCGGGGCCGATGACGATCTGCGCGTACTTGCCGCGCTTGAATTTTCCGGCCCGGATGCGGCCCCCAATCTCGCTCACCTGCACCGGCAGAAACCGTCCGCCGCTCTCGCGCCGGAACCAGAAATTCCCGGCCAGCAGGTCCGGACGGCCATCCCCATCCACGTCGAAAGCATCTATTCCCTCCGCGTACTTGGCCGCGCTCTTCACATCCTCTCCCGCCTGACCGGAAAAGATGGTCTCGAGCGGCCACGATTCGGCATGCCGTGGGCCGGCTGGAATCTCTGAAAGGAACAGAGTCTTCGCCTTCTGATTCCAGAAGACGAGTTGCGGCGCGCCCGTGCCCTTCAAGTCAGCGAAAACCTGATCGTGGTGCTGATTGGCGCCTCCGCTCTTGATGGTGTGCCGCTTCCAGGAAATCCCCGGATCAAAGTGCGGGTAGGGATTCTCCCACCAGTACAGCCGATTACCCGATGCGTCATCTCCGAACACCACATCGAGATCCCCGTCGTGATCGATGTCGAACGCCGCCCCTCCCGCTTCAATCCGCAGAAACTCTTTTTCCACCACGTAACGCGACCAGCCCGCTTTGATGTGCCGGTACCAGATCAACGCCGGAGCCGCCTGCCGGCAACTCACCACAAAATCCGTGGCCGGGCTGTCCTTGTCGATTCTCACCGCCAGCAACCCGGTCTGCTCGGTGGACGTTCCCGGCGCCGGCAGATCTCCTTTACTGCTGCTGAGGTGCACCCACCGGATTTCTCCCGCCGCACACCCCAACGCGCAAACCAGTACCAACACGGGACAGCTTCGCATGAGCTTTATCCAAGATGATATACGCGGCCGCAGGGAGAGTGTTATTCCCCGAGTTCGATACCGTGGTAGATCGCGGACAATGGCACCGCCACCGAAACTGAATCGATGTGCAGTTCCTCCTCGAGTTGAGAATACGTGCGCAGCAGCCACGCGGCAGCCTCCTGTCGGGCGTAGTGCTCCACCAGGACCCGGTCCTGCGAGACCAGGATGTAATCGCGCAGCGTCTCGACCGGGCGGTAGTGCTCAAATTTACGCCCTCGGTCGTAGCTCTCCGTGGAAGGGGAGAGCACTTCCACAATCAGGGATGGGTTCAGGAGGCTGTCTTTCCTGTCGTCCGCAAACAACGGTCGGCCGCAGACGACGGAAACGTCGGGATACGTGTAGAGGCCGGTCTCGCTGATCTTGATGCGTAAGTCAGAGCTATAGACAGTGCAGCGACCTCCCGTGAGCCTCGCTTCGAGTTCCGAAATCATTCTCACCTGGAGACGCGAATGGACATGTGTCCCGCCAGACATGGCAAACATCTCGCCCTCGTAGAACTCGCTCCTGATCTCGGCCGCGCGCTCCACGGCGAGGTATTCTTCCTCCGTCAGCTTGTGAACAGGACTGGAAGCCATGCTGCTCTCCTCTTCATATGAGACTAAGACATTCCCGCGGAATCCGCTACTACGCGCTGCGCTACGAGGGATCCTTCGGCAATGCGTCCAGGGCTTCGATCTCGCGCTGTAACCGGCGTGCCTCGAGACGGCTCTTCCCCACCATCGCGATAGACCAAATCACGGCGAGAACCAGAAAAGGCAGCACGTTCCGCACAGGCACCCGGTCTTCCTGATGCAGCAGTGGAATGCGCAGCGCAAAGATCAGAAGCGCACAGAAAAAGGGAGCCACATACCACCACCAGATGGCCCGGAGGCTCTCGCATCTCCACCTCAGTTGAGCGCGATACGAGGCCGCCATGTCCATATCCGCCCCGGCTGTGAGCCGGCGCCTGTAAACCTGATAGAGGAGAAACACCGCCGCGCCAATAATGAGCCCGCCCGCGATCCGGTCCGGCGGCGCCGGATTCGACCCCGCCTGCCAGCCCATCAGTAGCAGCAGCAGCGAACAGGCGGCCATCGCAAAATTGCCGCGTCGCGCCTCTCCCTCGAGTTTCTGTGCGCGGCGCGGAATTTCCCGCCACGTCAGAGGCTCAGCCGTGGCGTTGCGGAAAGCAAATCCGGCCGGTGCAAGCGAAACACGCAGCGCCGTCAGCAGCAGCAGGCTCGCCCCCAAGCCCACAGCTATCATCGCCTTCGGAACCAGCAAGGCAGGGAAGACCGCGGCCATTACGGTTTGCGTGGCGTACGCAACAACAACCGCCAGCACTACGCCGCTGAGTGATTGCTGCGGCGTCCGCCTCGGCGCGGTTCGGTATGCGTCTGCCAGAACCAGCGTGATCAGCGCAACCGCCGCCGGAATCACCAGCCCCTCATCCGGAAAGGCCGCGCCGTCGAATCTCCACGCCGCGGCGAGGAACGCAAGATAGAGCGTGAACGCCTCCATCACCAGCAACTGCCACCCTGTGGTCCGTCGCACTTGGCTCACAACCACGCGCGGGATTGCGGAGATCCCCTCCAACAGATAGGCAACCGGACCACGGTAGCGCTCATGCAGATCGCCAAGCACATGCTCACGGCACGCCGGCGGCAGCAGCAATCCCACAAGGAATTCGAACACTCGAGGAGGACGCGGTTTCATCGGCCTGTCTCCTTTCCATATTGCTTGCCCCACTTCCTCGCCCAGTCAATGCCCCAGATCTCGGTGATGGCATCCCATACGCGCTTTGCCGTAGCGGCGGATTCCTCCAGTGCCCGTTCCCCCAGCGCTTCCAGCCGGTAACAGCGCTTCGCGCGCCCGCCGCGCTCCGGCGTGGGGTCCGAAAGCCAGCTCGAAATGAACCCCTTGTCTTCCAACCGGTCCAGCGTCACGTACACTGCCCCGAGGGAAACCTGCCTGGGATGGGCCAATTGAGACACTTTTTCGTGAATGGTGACGCCATAGGCATCCTCGCGCAGCGAGAGGATTGCCGTCAGAACAAGCTGCTCGAACTGGCCCAGAGAATCAGGCTTCGCCATTTGTCATACAGTGTATGGGAAATAAACGCCGCCGTCAATCCTTTTCTGCGAAACTCCCTCCGCACACCTCGTGAGCGCCCGGCCCGCGAGACGCCATCCTCGAGCGGACAAACGCAACCAATTCCGGCCCCCCATATCGCGGCGGATCAGCGGGGAACCGCGGCTTGCCCTCCAGCCATCGCCGGGGAATACCCGGCCATGGTGGTGCCGGACGGCCGGCGGCGTTCACCACAAACGCATCAGCGCGATCGAAGTACAGGCGCGTCGACTCCTTCATGTCCTCCACGCCGTAATCGAGCACCACGATGTAGAGGTCCGGCGTGAAAAAACGCATCACGCTGTTCGATTCGACGATCGTGTGCTCGGCTCCGGCCAGCAAGCTTTTCAATGCCGGAAGAGCGTGGCCCAGTTCGTCCTTGGCGGTGCGCAGCCAGAACGAGCGGCGCGCGCCGGCGGCAAGGTAGCGGCCGGAATCGGTTCTGTCCGCGCCGGGCTGCTCGTCAAGCACGAACGGGTGGGATGCGTCTCCAGGCGCGCAATCGCACGGGTGGCCGTCGATGGAACAGAAGTTGTGTCCGTGCTGCGTAATCTTGACCGCCTGCCAGCGGGCCTCCGGTATTCCGGAAATGATTTCACAAACTACGGATGTCTTGCCTACATTCCGGCTATGCCCGCCCACCACCACCAGCATCAATGCTTCCCTTCCAACAATTTTCCCACCTGGGCTTTGAGCGCCGTGAGTTCCTCGCGCATCTGCGGCAGCCGCGCGAGGTTGGCAAGCTGCTCCAGGACTTCCTTCAATGGCCGCGCCGGCGTGCCCCATACCACTTCCCCGCTGCGGATCACTTTCGAGGTAAGAACGCCGCAACCCGACCCGAGCACCGCGCGGGATTCGATCCGCGCCTTGTCGCCAATGCCGACCTTGCCGCCGATCACCGCATGGTCCTCCACTACAACGCCGCCGGAAAAGCCCGTCTGCGCCGCCACCACAACATGCTTGCCCAGGCGGCAATTGTGCCCCACGTGAACCATGTTGTCCAATTTCACCCCGTCGCCGATCCACGTCACCCCAAGCGCCGCGCGGTCGATGGTGGAGTTTGCGCCCACCTCCACATCATGCCCCATCTGCACCCGCCCCACCTGCGGAAACTTCTCGTAACAGTCTCCCGTCAATACGAAGCCAAACCCGTCCGCCCCGAGAACGCAGCCCGAATGGAGGACGGCCCTGTCGCCTATCTCGATATCGTCGTAGAGCGTCACGTTCGCGTGAAGGACGCAATCCTGGCCGAGTGAAACGCGGCGCCCCAGCACACAACCCGCCCCGATTCGCGACCTTTCCCCCACCCGCACGCCTTCCCCCAACACAGCATTCGGCCCAATCGAAACGCCCTCCCCCAGTTCCACGCCCTCGCCGATCACGGCGGTGGGATGCACGCCAGGACTCGGCGCGGGACTCGGATGGAAGCGGCTCACCACGCGCGCAAAGACGCACCGCGGATCCTTTGCCCGAATCACCGTCCGCCCACCGGCATTCACAAAATCGCTGGGCACAATCAGGCAGCCTGCGGCCGATTGCGCCGCTTGCGCGGCAGCCTTGCGGTTCCCCAGGAAAGACACATGCCCGGCCCCCGCCGACTCCAAAGCAGCTACCCCGTCCACCTCCCGCTCCCCCTCCCCCTCGAATGTGCAGCCCAGCCAGTCCGCCAGTTCCCGTACGCGCATGTCTCGAGTCTCTCCTTTGTGACAGGCCGCTGGCCTGCCCTACGATTAAGAGTATGCCTATTGACCCCTCGGCTTCCATTGCGCCCACTGCCCGCATCCATCCTGATGCGGTCATCGGGGCGCAGACCGTCGTCGGCGAGTATTGCGTCATCGAAAGCGACGTGGTCATCGGGGCATTCTGCCGCCTGGAGCCTTATGTCTATGTGAAGCGCTGGACCGAGATGGGCGAAGGCAACGAAATTTCCGCCGGTACCGCCCTCGGCACCGACCCCCTCGACAAGGCCTTCACCGGCGAGCGCAGCTATCTCCGCATCGGCCGCGGGAACAAAATCCGCGAACACTACACCATCTCCCGCGGCACGAAGCCCGAGTCCGTCACAATCATCGGTGACGGCAACTTCATCATGACCAGCGGCCACATTGCCCACAATTGCATCATCGGCAACCAGTGTGTCATCGCCAGTTGCGCGCTCGTCGCCGGCTACGTCGAGGTGGAGGACCAGGCGTTCCTCTCCGGCGGCGTCGTCGTCCACCAGTTCTCGAAGATCGGCCGCCTCGCCATGGTGGGCGGCAACACGCGCGTCAATAGCGACCTGCCGCCCTTTCTCCTCTACTCGGATTTCAATGTCGCCCCCAGGGGAGTGAATCTTGTCGGCCTGCGCCGCGCCGGATTCTCGGCTACCGAAATCGCCGAGGTCAAAGCCGCCTACCGGCTGCTCTACCGTTCCGGCCTGAAACTTTCTGAGGCGCTTGCCCGCATCGAAGCGGAATTCCCCGGCTCGCACGCCGCCTACATGGTCCGGTTCATCCGCGCTTCCCACAGAGGCATCGCCCGCGCCGGAGGAAAGGAGGAAGAATGACCGGCCATCCGTATTTGTCCCATGGGCCGTCTGGGCCAGTCGCGAACCTTCATGCTCCACCAGGCCGATGCGCGCGAGTATCTGCAACTGCGGCGCGAACTGTCCCGGGACGCGGAGGAGGCCTGAAAGCGCCATGATACGGATTCTCGTCGCAGCAGTCTTCCTGGTTCTCTCCTGTATGAATCAGTCCATTCACCTTGGACTCCCCGAGCCCCCCACATCCGGCCGCGGATCCCGCACAAACCCATCCCGGTTCGGCATCCGGACCTTCGGCAGCGTGGACGCATTCATCACCTGCTTCTCCTCCACGATTCCATTCAGGAAAAGCACATAAGCCACCACGCTGTACACCTCGTCGTACTTCAGCGTCCCCGACCGGTCAAAAGGCATCGCGCGATGCACGTAATCCCATACCGTGGTCGCATACGGCCAGTAGCTTCCCACCGTCTTCAGAGGCTTCGCCGTCGCCAGCGTTCCCTGGCCGCCCACCAGCGCGGATCCGATACCTCCCTCGCCTTTCGCTCCGTGGCACCTCTCGCACTTCGCCGCGTACACGGCTTTGCCCTCCACCGCCGTTCCCGATCCCACAGGCAGCCCTTTCCCGTCGGCCCCCACCATCACCCCATAATTCCGAATCTCCTCCGCGCTCACCGCGCGGCCCACGCCATACTTTGGAACCTGCGCGCCCAACACCACTGCCAGCCACACAAAAACCCCCGCCCTAAGCGTCATCATTGGTCACGCTCCCGTCCGCCTGAACCCTCCACATCTTGATTCCATTGAAGTGCGATCCCGAATTCCTGCCCCGCACGGCAATCAACTGCTCCCGCGTGGGCTGCACATACCCGCTCTCATCCGTCGCCCGCGAAGCAATCACCGCCGCTTTCCCATCCCACTCCCACGGCAGCCGGAACCGCGTGAACGCCTTGCGCAGCACCGGTTCTTCCAATCGCGCGTCCTGCCAGGTGCGCCCGCCATCCAGGGTCACTTCCACTCGCGTGATCCGTCCCCGTCCCGTCCAGGCAAGCCCCGTGATCTCATACAGGCCGGAGCCCGCCAGTCTCCGCCCGCCCGAAGGAAACGTCACCAGCGACTTCGCCTCCTGCGTCAGCGTGAAAATCCGCGCCTTCCCGTCCGGCATCAGGTCGCTGTACCTCGAGGTTTCGTCCCGTGTATAGTGCGGCTCCGCCGTAAGAAACAACCGCCGCAGCCACTTCACCTGGACGTTCCCCTCCCACCCCGGCGTCAGCAGCCTCAAAGGAAAACCCTGCTCCGGGCGCAACGGTTCGCCATTCTGCCCGTAGGCGAGCAGGGCATCATCCAAATCCTTCGTCAGAGGCACGCTCCGCTGCATCCGGCAGGCGTCCGCCCCCTCCGCAATCATCCATTTCGCCTCGGGCTTCACCCCTGCTTCCCTCAGCGCCAGGCGCAGCGGAACTCCCGTCCATTCGCTGCAACTCGCCAGCCCGTACGCGCGCTGCGCGTCGGGACCGGTCTTTTCCTGCCACTCGCCCCCGCTGTTGCCCCCGCACTCCAGGAAATGAATTCGCGACACCGAAGGAAGCCGCCGGATGTCCTCCATCGTCAGCAGCAGCGGCCGCTCCACCAACCCGTGAATCAATAGCGTGTGCTGATCCGGATCAATGTCCGGAATTCCCGCATGATGCCGCTCATAGTGCAGCGCGGATGGTGTGAGGATGCCGTACATGTCGGCAAGTGGAGTCGCGCTCGACCCGGCCTGCGGAGTCTTCGATTGCCGCATCGTCCGCACCGGCTTGACGTACTTCGACCGCTCCCCGTAGCCGCTCAGCGGTCTCCCCGGCGCGCGCCCTTCGTCCGCCTTCCCCAACAACCCGCCGCCCAGCCCCGCGCCCAATTGCAGGATACGCCGTCGATTCGTTCGCTTCATCCATCCAATTCTATATCAGGAACTTTCGCGAAACGTGGCGCCGGCGCTCCCTCTCACCGGCGAGATCAGTTGTTCAACACCTGGTGATGGTCCCACGGCATCGCACGCGGCTGCCATCCCCGCGACACATAGTCCATCGACATCAGCACCAGCAGAATCGCCAGAAAAATTACCGCCCCCGCCAGCGTCATCTTCGATAAAATAGGACTCCATTTGACGTGCATGAAGTACCGGATCACCAGCGTTGCCTTGCACACCGCAATCCCCAGCGAGATCATCACGCTCAGTAAGCCCAGGTTGATCTTCCACACCTGGTAGGTCAGCACCGTCCCCGCAATCAGCGCCAAAAAAACGGTGACATACATCTTCGTCGATGCAATATGGTGTTCCGCGTGTAGTTCGTTCTGCATGATGTTCATCTCTCGATCAGGTACAGCAGCGGGAATAGGAAGATCCACACGATGTCCACAAAGTGCCAGTACAGCCCGCTGATCTCCACGGGATTATAGTACTTGGGCCCGTATCGCCCCTTCATCGCCGTCACCAGCAGCCATGTCATGATGCCCAACCCGACAATCATGTGTATGGCGTGCATCCCCGTCATCGCGAAATACAGGCAGAACAGAATCTGCACTTCTCTTCCGCCTTCCGTCTGGTCCCAGTGGAAGTACGGCCCCGGCACGTGCCCTTCCTGCCACTTGTGCGTATACTCCACCGCCTTCACGCCCAAAAAAATCGAGCCGAAAATCATGGTCAGAATAAGCATCGCCACCAGGCGTTTTTGTTTCCCTAACTGCGCGCTCTGCACCGCCAGCGCCATCGTCAGGCTCGACACGATCAGCACCACCGTGTTCACTGCGCCCAAAAATACGTTCGTCGCCGAACTGGCGATCCGGAACGCATCCGGGTACCACGTCCGGTAGATCGTGTATGCGGCGAACATGCCGCCGAAAAACATGACTTCCGTGGCCAGGAAGAGCCACATCCCCAGGTTGCCCGACTCATACTGCTGTTGGGCGCTGTAAAACTGGTGCGCTACGTGTTCTTCCCGGTGCGAATCGAGAGCAACGGCGTGATCAGACAAGCGTGTTCTCCTCGTGTGCCTCGGCGTAAGCGTAGACCGGCTCCGTCACCACTGGCGGAGCGAAGAAGTTCTCCGTCGGCGGCGGACACGGAATCATCCACTCCAGTCCCTTGGCGTGAAATGGGTTCGGCGTCGTTACCCGCGGACCCTTAAAAACCGAATACACCAGATAAATCATCGGAATCAGATAACCCACACCAAGCACTGTGGCGCCTGCCGTCGACAGAACATGCAATGCCTGAAATTCTTCCGGGTAGGCGTGATACCGCCGCGGCATCCCCAGCCACCCCAATATGAACTGCGGCCCGAACGTCAGGTTAAACCCGATGAACACCAACCCCGCCGCGATCCGTCCCCACGTGTCATTGTACATTCTGCCCGTCATCTTGGGCCACCAGAAATGCACCCCCGCGAGAAACGCCGTCACCATGCCGCCCACCATCACGTAGTGGAAGTGCGCCACGATAAAGTACGTGTCGTGAATATGCAGATCGATGCCCATCGTCGCGCACATCACACCCGTCACTCCGCCGATCGTGAATAGTCCGATGAACGCCATCGCGTACAACATCGGCGTGTCCCAACTGATTGACCCCTTATACATCGTGGCCATCCAGTTGAATACCTTCACCGCCGAAGGAACCGCCACCGCGAAACTCAGCAGGCTGAACACCAGGCTCGCGTACGTCGATTGGCCCGCCACGAACATGTGATGGCCCCACACGAAAAAGCTCAGAATCGCGATCGCCAGGCTCGAACCCGCCACGAACGGATATCCGAACACTGATTTCTTCGAGAAGCACGTCACCACTTCGCTGATCACGCCCATCCCCGGCAGAATCATGATGTATACCGCCGGGTGCGAATAGAACCAGAACAGGTGCTGGAACAGCACCGGATCGCCGCCCAATGCCGGATCGAAAAACCCGATCCGGAACGCCCGCTCCAGCATCATCAACACCAGCGTGATCGCCACTACCGGCGTGCCCAGCAACTGGATCAGGCTCGTCGCATAATGCGCCCACACAAACAGCGGCAGCCGGTTCCACGTCAACCCCGGCGCGCGCATCTTGTGAATCGTCACAATGAAGTTCAAGCCCGTCAGAATCGACGAGAACCCGCCCACGAACGCCCCCATCGCCGTCGCAATCACCGCCGTGTTCGAATACGTGCTGCTGTAAGGCGTGTAGAACGTCCATCCCGTGTCCACGCCGCCCGAAATCGCCGCGTAAATTCCCAGCAGCCCGCCAATCATGTACAGATACCAGCTCAGCAGGTTGATCTTCGGAAACGCCAGGTCCTTCGCCCCCACCATGATCGGAATCAGAAAATTGCCCAGTGTCGCCGGCACGGACGGTATGAGGAAGAAGAAGATCATGATCACCCCGTGCATGGTGAACATCTTGTTGTACGTCTGCGCCTCCAGCATGTCCCCCTGCGGAGTCAGCAACTCCAGCCGGATCGCCGCCGCGAAAGCTCCGCCCAACAGAAAGAAGAACGAAATCGAGATGAGGTACAGGATCGCGATCCGCTTGTGGTCCGTCGTCAACAGCCAGCTCTTCCAACTCCAGCCGTTCGTTAAATAATTCAATTCAGATTCGGAAGCGGAATCGTACGTTGCAACGTGCTCACTCATTGCTGCTCTCCCTCCTCTTTTTCCAAACTCTTGACATACGCAATAATTTGCAACAAACCTTCTTCGCTGATCTGCCCCTGGAACGTCGGCATGATCGAGGGATATGTATCCACAATCTTCGCCCGCGGATTCAAAACCGATTCGCGAATGTAGGTGTCATCCGCTTTCACCATCGCCCCGCCTTGCAGCTTCACCGTGCTGTTGTATACCCCCACCAGCGACGGCCCCCGCCCCTTGCCGTCCGGAAGATGGCACGTCGAACAGCCGTACTGGTTGAACAGCGCCTCGCCCCGCGCCGTCATCGATTCGTCTCCGCCGCTCACCCACTTCTCATATTCCGTCGGCGGCATCACGTGCACCGTCCCGATCATCCCCGAATGCTGCGTCCCGCAATACTCCGCGCAGAACAGGTGGTAATCCCCCTGCTTCGTCGGCGTCACGTAATAGCTCGTGTAGCGCCCCGGTATCACGTCCTTCTTCAGCCGGAACGCCGGAATGAAAAAGCTGTGGATCACGTCCTCGCTGATCATCGTGAACTTCACCTGCCGCCCCACCGGTAGATGCAGTTCGTTGATTTCCCGCTGCCCCTCCGGATGCTGCACCTTCCACATCCACTGCTTGCCCGTCACGAAAATCTCCATCGAATCCGGCTGCGGCGACGCGTACGCCCGGAAATAAATGTTCGCTCCCCAGACGAAAAACACCAGGATCATCGCAAACGGAATCATCGACCACGCCAGTTCCAGCAGCAGCGACCCGTGGATATGCGGCGTACGGTCGTCTTCCGACTTCCGCCGGAACTTCATCGCGAACGCAAAAACCGTAACGAAAATCAAAGCCGTGAAGAATATCGAAAACAGCATCTCCGCCGTCATCAGATCATCAATCTGAGTCGCCAGATTGCTCGCGGCTTCAGGTAATAAAGAGAATGATTTGTTCATGCGAGATCTCTTGCGGCCAGCTCAAGCCTTCTGGCGCCTCTCCCTCCGGAAACTGACAATAAGAAATCCACCAATCACGGCCAGCGTCAACACACCCGCCGCCCGCAGCGCCGTCAGCACCTGCAGCGTGTACTTCCCGCTCGATGGATCGTAGTGAAAGCACATCAGCAGCAGTTGCCCCACCGGATCCCCGATCTTCCCCTTCGACGATTCCAGTATCCCCAGCCGCAAGTCCCGCGCCGAATATTCGATGCCGAAAAGATACCGCGACAGCCGCCCGTCCGGCGTGGCTACCACAAACCCGGCGGCATGCGCGTATTGCTGAATCGTCGGATCGAACGCATACCGGAACCCCATCGATTCCGTCAGCCTCTTGATGTTCCCTTCCTCCCCCGTCAGGAAACTCCACCCCGCGTCCGTCCCTGTCCTCTCGTACCGCTTCAGGTACGCCTTCTTCTTCTCCGCCGCCAGTTCCGGCTTCTCCCGCGGATCAAAACTGAACATCACCACTCGAAAGTCTTTCCCCGGCGTCAGCGGAAGCGCTTTCATCGTCTTCACCAAACTGCTCATCGTGAGATTGCACAGCATCGGGCATTCGTAATAGACCGGAACCAGCACCACCGGTTTGCCCTGGAAATATTCGCCGAGCGGAGCCGTCCGCCCCGTCTCGTCCCGGAACGGCAGATCCATGGGAAGCTGTGCATTCAGCTTCTGCTCAAAAGCCACCTGTTTCAGCAACTGGGTCTGGTCTCCCGGATTCTGCCGCGAAGACTGCGCCCAGGCCGATGAAACAATCCCCAATGCTACTACCCAACTGCGCATGTTTCCTCTTACTGCTTTGCTGCCGCCGCTGCCGGCTTCGCGCCCGCGGCCGCCTTCTTCTGTACCGGAACCGGGAGACCGCTCTTCAGCAGCATCTCCATCGCCTTCTCCACCGGAACGTGTGCCACTCCGGCTTGCTTGTCCACCCAGCCGTAGTTTTCCACCCGGCTCATCTGCTGTGCCTGGAACGCCGCCAGGTCCTTCGCCGGAAACGCCTGCAGCCGCGGCGGCGGCGGCAGACGCCGCAGATTCGAGAAAATCCCCGTCGGCTTCGGCATCGCGCTCTCCTCATACCGGAACATCAGCCCCGCCAGGAAGATGCACAACGCCAGCGTGCCCAGAATTCCGATCGTGGACCATGCCACCAGCGGTATGTTCGCGTCCGTCGCTTCGGGTTCGGCCGCCGGAATGTGATGATGAATTGTCTCCATTTCCTTTTGTCCCCCCCTATTCCAATGCCAGCGGCTCGAGAGACCGCTTCTTCAATTGGAAGGCGAAAAACGCCATCCAGATCCCGCCCAGCGCCACCGGAGCCGCAATGTCCAGCCAGTGAATGCTGAAGTGCGAAACCGGTGTCCCGTTCTCCATCCCATGGCTGAACGCCGGCCGGATTACCCAGAACAGATCCAACACCCGCATCGCCAATACATACGCCGCCACCTTCCGCAGCAGGTGCGGATTGCGCTTGACCTTCCTCATCAGCAGCAGCACGAAGATCACGCAGAAGTGGAACAGGAACACCGCCAGCCCCACATATTCCCACCCCCCGCGCATGCGCTTCACATAGTAGGCAATCTCTTCCGGCAGGTTCGCTGACCACACGATCAGCAACTGCGAAAAGCTCACATACGCCCACAGCATGTTGAACGCGAACATCAGGCTTCCCAGATCGTGGTACGTCTGCGTCTTCACCACCCCCTGCATCGGTTCCTTCGTCGCCAGCAGACACAGCACGAAAATCATCACCGCGAACGTCGACAGCGCCTGGTTCACCATGAAGATCGCGCCGTAAATCGTCGAAAAATAATGCGGCTCAATCGACATCACCCAGTCCACCGACGCGAACGTGATGCACAGGCTGTGGACGATGATCCCCGGCGCGCTCAGCCGCTGCAGCCGCGGCCGGATCGCCCAGTACCCCACCCTCTCCTGCTCTTCCGTCATCTTGTTCAACCGCGCCGTCAGGAAAAACCAGATCACGAAGTAGATCACCGCCCGGATGTAGAACCCCGTCTGGTTCAGATACATCTGCTTCGATTGCAGAACCGGATCCTTCGCCACCACGTCCGGGTGCGACCATTCATACAGACTGTGCACTCCGAACGCCAGCGGCAGAAACAACAGCACCACCAGCGGCAGAGTCCTCGTCCCCGCTTCCAGCCCTCGGCGGATCGCAACTCCCCAGCCGCCACCCACCATGTGATGCAGCATCAACAGCGACAGGCTCCCCAGCGCCACGCCCGCCCACAGCATGAACGCCAGCAGGTACGAGCGGTAAAACTGCTCCGAATTCATCGCAAACCCGGCGCCCGTCGCCAGCAATCCCGCCACGCCCACCATCAGGGCGCGGCTCTGCAATCGGTCCAGATACGGCCGCATCGCTTCCGTCATTACTTCGCAGCCTCCTTCTTCTCCTGCGGCTGAGGCGGCGCAACAATCGCCGGCCCGGCGTTTACCTTCTGCATCTCATCCGGCGTCAACTCGGCTACCTTCACGTTCTGGCTCTGTTGCAGCGCCCGGACGTAACTCGCAATCGCCCACCGGTCCTTCACCGGAATGCGCGCCGCATAGCTCGCCATCGCTCCGCTCCCGTTCGTCATCACCACGAAGAAATGCCCGATCGGCGCGTCCCGCAGCGCCTCCGTGTGGTACGACGGCGGATTCTTCAGCCCGCGCGTCACAATCATTCCATCGCCATAGCCCGTATAACCGTGGCACGGCGTGCAGTAAATGTTGAACCGGTCCCGCCCCCGCTCCAGCAGTTCCTTCGTAAACGGAACCGGAAGCTGGTCCACTACTTTCCCGTCCGCTATCCCCGTCCAATACGCCGGGTTTGCGCTCTTCACCATGTTCCGCGCTACCGTCCCCTTGATCGCCGGCCGCGCCGCCCGCCGGTCCCCAAAGAAATCCGTCCCTGCGTCCACCCGGTAGCGCGGCGGATCATGCATGTCCTGCCGGCACCCCAGCAGCGTCAATCCACCGGCAATGAGGAATACGTACCTCAAATCTCCACCTCCGCCACTTCATGGGCATGCAGAGTCTGCAAAAACTCCTTCGTCCGCTGCAAATCGAACTTCGCGTCTTCCGCCTCGATGCACAGAAAGAACCGGTCCCGCGAGGCGCGCTTGAACCGCGGCACGTTGAACACCGGATGATACGGCATCGGAAACCCGCACAGGAACACCAGCGTCGCCAGTGTCGTCAGCCCGGCCAGCAGCACCGTCGTCTCGAACGTGATCGGGATAAACGCCGGCCAGCTATTGTATGGCCTGCCGCCCACGTTCAACGGATAGGTGATCGCCGCAATCCAGTACAACAGCCCGAATCCGCCGATCATTCCCGCGATCCCCCCCGCCAGCACGAACTTCGGCAGCGGCGAATCCGGTATGTGCATCGCGTGATGCAGCTCCTCGATCGGCAGCGGCGAATAGGCGTCCATCTTCCGGTAGCCTTCGTGATGCGCCGCCTCGGCCGCGCGCACCAGTTGCTCCGGCGTCTCGAATTCGGCCATCAGGCCGTATAGAGGCTTGCGCATTTAGTGGCTGCCCCCTTTCTCGGCTCGCGGAATCAACGTCCGCACTTCGAAAATCGAGATCGCGGGCAGCAGCCGGACGAAGACGAACAGCAGCGTAAGGAACAACCCCATCGTGCCGATAAACATGCTCCAGTCATACTTCGTCGGGTAGTACATCCCCCAGCTCGAGGGAAGAAAATCGCGGTGCAGGCTCGTCACGATGATCACGAACCGCTCCAGCCACATCCCGATGTTGATGATCAGCGAGATCACGAACACCAGCGGCACATTCGCCCGCGCCTTCTTTGACCACAGCACCTGCGGAACCAGTATGTTGAACAGGATCAGCGACCAGTAGCTCCACCCGTAGGGCCCCGTCGCCCGGTTCTTGAACATGAACATTTCCCACAGGTTGCCGCTGTACCAGCTCATGAACGCTTCCATGAAATACCCGTACGCCACAATCAGCCCCGTCGCCAGCATCACCTTGCACATGTTGTCGATGTGCTTCATCGTGATGAAGTCCTTCATCTTGTACCAGGCCCGCAGCGGAATCGCCAGCGTCAGCACCATCGCGAATCCCGAATAAATCGCCCCCGCCACGAAGTAGGGCGGGAAGATCGTCGTGTGCCACCCCGGAATCAGTCCCACCGCGAAGTCGAAGCTCACCACCGTGTGCACCGAAAGCACCAGCGGCGTCGACATCCCCGCCAGTACCAGCGATGCGATTTCATAGTGGTTCCAGTGCCGCGCCGATCCGCGCCACCCCAGCGCCAGCATCCCATAACTCATCTGCGCCAGCTTGCTCTTCGCCTTGTCGCGCATGCTCGCCAGGTCCGGTATCAATCCCACGTACCAGAACACCAGCGAAATCGTCGCGTACGTCGACACCGCGAACACGTCCCACAGCAGCGGACTGCGCGGCTGCGGCCACATCGACATCGTGTTCGGATACGGCAGCAGCCAGTATGCCACCCACGGACGGCCCGTATGCAGCGCCGGATACAGGAACGCGCATGCCACCGCGAACAGCGTCATCGCTTCCGCAAACCGCGAAATCGACATCCGCCACTGCTGCTTCAACAACAGCAGAATCGCCGATATCAGCGTCCCCGCATGCCCGATTCCGATCCACCACACAAAGTTGATGATGTCGAAGCCCCAGCCGACCGGTATGTTCACGCCCCAGATCCCGATCCCCTTCAATACCAGGTAGTTGATCGTCGCCAGCAGCATCATCAGAATGCCGAATGCGATCGTGAAACCCACTATCCAGAACTTCGGCCATCCCACCTCCAGCGGAACCGCCGCGATCTTGTCCGTTACCGTCGCGTAACTGTGCCCTGGAGCCAGCATCGCGTCCGGACCCGTCTGTACCATCGATGTCCCGGTGTTCTCTACTCTCTCCATTTCTCGCGTCCTTCTCCTGTTATGCCTGCTTCAGTTCAGGGTTCGGATTCTCCAGGCGCGCCAGATACGTCGTGCGCGGCTTGGTGTTGAGGTCCGTGAGAATTCCGTAATTCCTGGCATCGCCTTTCCACTTGGCGATCTTGCTCTCTTTATCGTTCATATCGCCGAACATGATGGCCTGCGTCGGGCACGCCTGCTGGCACGCCGCAACCACTTCGCCATCCTTCACCCGGCGGTCTTCCTTCTCCGCCTGGATCTTCGCCCGGCTCACCCGCTGGATGCAGTAGCTGCACTTCTCCATCACGCCGCGGCTGCGGACCGTCACATCCGGATTGCGCAAACCCCACAGGCTCTGCGTATCCCAATCGCTGTACAGGAAGAAGTTGAACCGCCGCACCTTGTACGGGCAGTTGTTCGAACAGTACCGCGTGCCCACGCAGCGGTTGTAAACCATCTGGTTGATCCCCTCGCTGCTGTGCACCGTCGCCGCCACCGGACACACCGTCTCGCACGGAGCGTTTTCGCAGTGCTGGCACATCACCGGCTGCGCATACGCCGCCGGATTGTCCAGCTCGCCCTTGTGGTAGCGGTCCACGCGGATCCAGTGCATTTCCCTTCCTCTCAGCACTTCTTCCTTGCCCACCGTCGCAATGTTGTTTTCCGCCTGGCAGGCAATCGTGCACGCCCCGCACCCGTTACACGCGTTGAGGTCAATCGCCATCCCCCAGCGGTAACCCTGCGAATAGTCGAACCCCGGCGAATACAGGCTGAACGCCGCCGCCGGATCCTCCACCATTTCCTTGGCGAATTCCGGCTTCTTCAGGTACTCGTCTTCCGTGGCCACGCGTACCAGGTGCCGCTCGCTCTGCGCCGCGTCCGCCTCCCTGATCTGCTGTATCCCGTGGTGCGTCTGCGTCGACACCAGCTTGTACCGGCGCCCCGCCGGTGTGATCTCCACTCCCGATGCCGCCCACAGCGCCTGCGACGTCCGCAGCGCGTTCGCGTCAAACCCGATCTCCGTCCCGATCCTCCCCGCGTTCGTGCGCCCGTACCCCAGGTGCACCGTCACCGTATCGCGCGCCTGTCCCGGAGTCACCCACACCGGCGCTTTCACCGATCCGTTGCCCACCTTGATCGTGACCACGTCGTCCGTCGTCACTCCCAGCTTCTGCGCCGTCGATGGAGCAATGTATGCCGCGTTGTCCCACGTCACCTTGCTCACCGGCTTCGGCAGTTCCTGGAGCCATCCGTTGTTGGCGAACCGCCCATCCAATACCGTCGGGTCTGGCCGGAAACTGATCTCCATCCCGCTCCCTGCCGGCGTTGGGGCAACCGCTTTCAAGTCCCCCTTCACCGCCACCGCCTTCACCGCCGCAGCCGAATTGGCTACAAATCCGTCATGCAAAGCCTTCTGCAACTGCGCGTCGTAATCCTTCGCATTGATCCGGTCGCGCCAGTAGCGCCGCCAGATCTGATAGTTCGTCCCCTGCTTGCCGCCGAGCGCTGAGATGATCTCCATCGCCGTCTTCCCGCTGTAGAGCGGATCAATCAGCGGCTGCATCAGCGTCACGGTCCCGTCATAGGTCCGCGCCTCGCCCCAACTCTCCAGCGGATGCGCTTCCGGAACGTGCCAGTTGCACAGCACCGCCGTCTCGTCCTGGTACTGGCTCAATTGAATCCGGTTCTTCACCTTCAGGAACGCCTCGCGGAACTTCAAATCCGCCGGAGCCGTGTACACCGGATTCGCGCTCAACACCAGCAGCGTCTCCACCTTCCCCGCGTCCATGTCCGCCGTCAGTTCCTTCAGCGAATCGGCGTGCGCGGCCGGATTCCCTTCGAGCGGCTCCGTGTAGATCACCGTCTTGCCCGCGTTCCCTAACTTCTCGTTGATCGCGTGCGCCAGCGCATGCACGATCGCCGGCTGATGCTCGCCTGCCACCACCAGGCTCGTCCCGTTATGCGCCCCCAAATCCTTCGCCAGCGTTGCAATCCATGCATCCTGCGGCAGCGCGCCCGGCGCATCCACCGCCACTCCCAGCTTCGCCGCCAGGCTCCGCGCGATCGCTTCCACTTCGCTCGGCTTCACCGCCAGCCGGTGATCCGACAACACGCTCGTCACCGATGGGTGCGTTTCCACCGCGTAGAAGCGGTTCATCCGCTTCTTGCCCTCTTCCGGCTTGCGCCGCGCCGCGAACTCCCGCGCGTACCGCACCGCCCCCACACCCGTGTACAGAAAATCCGCATCGAGCGAGAAAATCACGTCCGCCGTGTCCAGCTTGTAATGCTGCGATACCGGCTCGCCAAACGCCAGCTTCGCCCCCTCGCGCGCTCCGTCCGGATTCACCGGATCCCATACGTGCCACTTCAAATCCGGCATCATCGCCAGCAGCGCTTTCATCAACTCGATCAGGCTCGGCGACGTGATGGTCTCCGTCAGAATCCGCATCCCCGCGCCCTTCGCCGCGAAGTGCTTCTCCCGCAAAACCGTCAGCGCCGCCCAGAACGACGTGTTGTTGCTGATCTCGCCCTCGCGCACCACCGTCTTCGACCGGTCCGGATCGTACAACGCGAGCAGGCTCGCCTGCGCGAAGATGTCCGTGCTCCCCAGGCTCCCCGCGTGGTCCGGATTCCCCTCTGCCTTCGTCGGCCGCCCCTGGTGGCTCTCCACCAGCAGGCCCGTCGCGTATCCGCCCATCATGTGAGCCGTCGCATAGTACACCGGAACGTTCTCCGCAAACTCCTCCGGCGGCTTCACGTAGGGCACAATCTTCTCGAGCGGTTGCCGCGTGCACGCCGTCAGCCCCGCCAGCCCCAGCGAAGCCCCCATCAGCTTCAGCAGGTTCCTGCGGTCCAGCGGATTCCGCCAGTCCGTCCCGCTCTGCGGAAATTCGTTGTCGAGAAATTCCTGGAACTCCGGCGTATCCGACAGCTCTTCCAAGCTGCGCCAATACTCCTGGCCAGTCTTCTGGCTCAGCCGTTCCCGCACGGCCTCGAGATCCAGTCGAGGGCCTTGCCCGAATATTTTGAAAGGTTGTGTTCCACTCATCGGTGGCATGTGTAGCAATCCGTCAGCTTCTGGATTTTGTATTCGGCCACTAGCTTCTTGCCCAGCTCTTCCTGCGAAACGCACGGCTCTTTTGCCTTCTCTCCGTCTTTGCCTTCCCCTCCTTCAAGCCCGGGAAGACATTCCGGATGTTTGTAGTCCATTTGAAAAACTTTGTCCCGCGGACGCACCCGCGCTTCCGGATTCCGGTGGCAGTCCAGGCACCACTCCATGTACAGTGTGTTCTCCTGGTACATCAGCGGCATCTGATCCACACGCCCGTGGCACTCCGAACAACCCATTCCCTTGTTAATGTGGATGCTGTGGTTGAAGTAAACAAACCCCGGCAGATCATGCACTCGCGTCCATTCCAGGCTCTTCCCCGTCGCCCAGCTCTGCCGCACAGGCTCCAGGATCTTCGCATTCGTCCAGATCATCGAATGGCAGCTCATGCACGTCTCTGTCTCCGGAATCCCGGCGAACGCCGTCCGCTCCACCGTCGCATGACAATACCGGCAATCAATCCCCAGTCCCGCCACGTGATGCTTATGCGAAAACGGTACCGGTTGATCGAACGGTATCTTCGCCCGTGAAACATACGGAGATCGGTTGACCCCCATCAGCGCGTAGCCGGCGCCGCCTGCCAGCAGCAGCACGGCGACAATACTGACCTTCGCTACACTATTGGTGCTTGGGTGAAAAATCTGAGACATTAGCCACCTGCAAGGCGGGAACTTACGCCGCTACATCCTCTCCAAAGATTTTCGCTGTCAAAAGGGACCCAGATAGAAATCACAATTATAGGGACGCTCGATGTATATTGTCAAACGAAAATAATTACTGTTTGACAGTAGACATCTTCCCCCTTTCCCTCCCCACTTTGTAGTATCATTTCTCCCAGTTGGTGTTTACAAAAGGCTAGGCCTACGCCTGCCATTCAAAAACTTGGGGAGTCGGCGTCATATGCCTCGTCGCAAGATCTTTGTCCAGTGGATATCCGTGTCTCTCCTCGCAACCGCCGCGTTTGCGCAGGAATTCCGGGGCAGCTTGGGTGGCCGCGTCATCGACCAGCAGCAAGCCCTCGTCCCTAACGTCAAAATTGTTGCAGTCAATAATGATACCGGTGCCCGGTTCCAAACCGCCTCGAGCGCCGATGGCTCTTACTCTTTACCCTTCCTTCCCCCCGGCCCCTACACCGTAACCGCGGAAACACCCGGCTTCAAACGCTACTCCAACCCCAACCTCCACATCGCCACCAATGAGCGCCAGCAACTCGACATCGCCCTCGAACTCGGCGATGTCGGCCAGTCCGTCACCATCACCGCCGAATCGTCCCTCCTCGAAACCGCTACCGCCTCCACCGGCCAGGTCATCAATTCCCGCCAGATCGAAAACATGCCCATGAACGGCCGTACGCCCCTTGTCCTCGCGCAACTGGCCTTCGGCGTCACCCCCAATAGTGACCCCAAGTTCTCACGTCCTTTCGACAACTCCGGCCCCTCCGACTTCTCCATGGGCGGCGCTCCCAGCCGCAGCAACGAACTCCTCATCGACGGAGCCCCCGACACCACCCGCAATAGCCGCGTCGCCTACAACCCCCCAGTCGACGCCGTCCAGGAAGTCAAGGTCGAAACCTTCCAGTCCGACGCCGCTTACGGCCACACCGGCGGAGGCACCGTCAACGTGGTCATGAAAGGCGGCACCAACGATTTCCACGGGGCCGCCTACGATTTCAATCAGGTCTCCCGCCTCGCCGCCACCCCCTACTTCACCAACCGCTCCGGCCAGAAGAAACCCGCGGGCAATTTCAACCAGTACGGCATCAACGCCGGCGGCCCCATCTTCATTCCCAAGCTCTTCAACGGCCGTAACCGCGTCTTCTGGTTCTTCGGCTTCGAGGGCATCCGTGATTCTTTCCCCGAACCCCTCACCGGTACCGTTCCCACTCAGGCCGAGCGCGGCGGCGACTTCTCGCAACTCCTCTCCGTCGGCTCCAACTACCAGCTCTACGATCCCCTCACCGGCGTTCAGGAAGGTTCCCGCGTGCACCGCCAGCCTTTCGCCGGAAACATCCTTCCCTCCAGCCGCCTCAGCGCCATCGCCAGGAACTACATGCAGTTCTACCCGCTCCCCAATCAACTCGGCGGGCGCGACGGCCAGGACAACTACCTCGCCAACTCCGTCCGCTCCGATGTCTACGACAGCGAACTCGGCCGCCTCGACTTCAACCTCAGTGACCGCCACAAGTTCTTCTACAACTTCCGCCACAATGACCGCGTCGAAAACCGCGGCAACGCCTTCAAAAACATTGCCACCGGCAACTTCCTCGGCCGCATCAACTGGGGAAGCATGATCGACGATGTCTACACCTTCTCTCCCACCCTCGTCATGAACACCCGCCTCAACTGGACACGGTTCACCGAATCCAACACCCGCCCCAGCGACGGCTATGATTTCACCCAGCTCGGTTTCTCCAAATCCCTGCTCGCCTACTCCGCCCGTCACGTCCTCCCCACCATCGACCTCGACCGCTTTGCCGACGTAGGCAACAGCGGAGGCGATACCACCCCCTTCGACATCTTCCAACTCTTCCTCAGCCTCACCAAAATCCACGGCAAGCACGTCCTCAAGTTCGGAACCGATGTCCGCGAGTACCGCGAAAGCTCCGCCGGCTACGGCAACTCGAGCGGCAGCTACCAGTTCCGCTCCGATCTCCTTCGCGGCCCACTCGACAACTCCACCGCCTCCCCACTCGGCCAGGACCTCGCCTCCTTCATGCTCGGCTACCCCACCGGCGGAAGCTGGGATATCAACACCTTCCGCACCCAACAAGCCAAGTACTACGCCCTCTTCCTCCAGGACGATTTCCGAGTCCGTTCCAACCTCACCCTCAACCTCGGCCTCCGCTTCGAGCGCGACCTCGGCACCACCGAACGCTTCAACCGCTCCGTCAACGGCTTCGACTACACCACCCCAAGCCCCATCGCCAAACAAGCCGAAGCCGCCTACGCCGCCAAACCCGCGCCCGGTCTCCCCGTCGATCAATTCAAGGTCCGCGGCGGCGTCCTCTTCGCCGGTCCCAACGGCAATGAAATCTATCAGACCAAGTCCGGCTACTTCAGCCCGCGCTTCGGCTTCGCCTGGACCCCCGCAGGCCCCGGCGGAAAAACCGTCATCCGCGGCGGTACCGGCGTCTTCGTCTTCCCCATCGGCACCACCGGACTCAACCAGCTAGGCTTCTCACAGTCCACCCCCATCCTCGGCGCTTCCGCCACCGGCGGTCTCCGCCCCACCTCCACCCTCGAGAATCCCTTCCCCCTCGGCATCGAACCGCCCACCGGCTCCTCTCTCGGCCTCGCCACCTTCCTCGGCCGCAATGTCTCCTTCTTCAACCCCAATCCGAGCAACCCCTATTCCGTCCGCTGGACACTCGACATCCAGCGCGAACTCTCCCGCAACCTCGTCTTCGAAATCGGATATACCGGCAACCATTCCGTCCACCTCCCCATCGACCAGCAGCTCGCCTACCTCCCCAGGCAGTACCTCAGCACACTGCCCACCCGCAACCAGCCCATAATTGACCGCAACACCGCCAACGTCGATAACCCCTTCGCCGGACTCCTTCCCGGAACGAACCTCAACGGCTCCAGGGTGCAGTTCAATCAACTGGTCCGCGCCTTCCCCCAATTCACCGGCTCCAACCCCGTCACCCTCCAGTCCGCCAATGACGGCGGTTCCTACTTCCACGGCCTCCAGGTGCGCCTCGAAAAACGCTTCTCGAGCGGCCTCCAGTTCCTCGCCAACTACCAGTTCGCACGCACCGTCGAAGAAACCAGCCGCCTCAACGACTTCTTCGGACCCGAAAAGCGCAACGGCTCCATCGACCGCCCCCATCGCTTCGTCACCAGCCTCAGCTACGACCTCCCCTTCGGCCACGGCAAACCCCTTGCCGGCAACGCCGGCCCCGTTCTAAACCGCATCATCGGCGGCTGGATCATCAATGGCATCTATTCCTACGAAAGCGGCGCTCCGGCCGGCGACTGGGGCAACGTCATCTACCTCGGCGGCGACCTCCACTGGAACGCCCGCGGCGTCGACGGAGCCTTCGATACCACCCGCTTCAACCGCGTCTCCAGCCAGCAGCTCTCCGATAACGTCCGCACCTTCGGCACCCGCTTCGGCAACCTGCGCCAGGACGCCACCAACAACGTCGACGCCTCCATCATGAAGAACACCCCCATCAAGGAACGCGTCATGCTCCAGTTCCGAACCGAGTTCTTCAACGCCTTCAACCACGCCGTCTTCTCCGGTCCCCAGTTGAGTCCCACCAACTCCAACTTCGGAAACATCACCGGCGTCACCAACCTCGAGCGCCACATCCAGATGGGCCTCCGCCTCACCTGGTAGCGCAGCCTCTCTACCCTGCCGCGCCGGGACCCACCCCGGCGCGCCTTCCTCACCGCAACACCCGAACCCGCCATCCGGCGACGCCCCAGTTCTGGGCGCAGCCCCTCCAGCCTGCCGCGCCGGGACCCCTCCCGGCGCACTCTCCAATCACCGCAACACCCGAACTCGCCATCCGGCAATGCCCAGTTCTGCTCCAGCCCCGCAGTTGCGCAGCCTCTCCACCCTGCCGCGCCGACTCTCATCCCGGCGCACTCTCCCCTCACCGCAACACCCGAACCCGATGCGATTCACTGTCGCTGATATACAAAACCCCACCCTTCCCCGCAAACACCCCATGCGGCCGCGCCAACCGGCAATGCCCCGGGTCCGGCTCCGGCCCGTCCCCGCGCTCCCCATCTCCAACCACCGTCGTCAGGATCCCTGTCTTCAAATCAATCCGCCGGATTGTGTGGCTCTCCGTGTCCGCAATATACACCGCCCCCTCCGGAGCCCACGCAATCGCCTTCGGCCCGTTCAGTTTCGCCTTCCGCGCATCCTCCCCGTCTCCCGTGTGCCCTTTCTCACCCGTCCCCGCAATGTGATGGAATGTCCCGCTCTTCACATCCACCCTGTACACCGCGTTCCCCTCCCTCAGCACCAGGTACAGATTCCCCTCCCGGTCCAGGTCGATCGCCCGCGGTCCGTACACCGGCGTCCCCGCCACCGGAGCCCCGTCCGGCGTCGGAGCCTTCTCCCCGTTCCCCAGGTACGTCGTGATGATCCCCATCTTCAAATCCACGCGCCGCACCCGGTGATTCCCAATGTCGCAAACCAGTAGCCGCCCTTGCGGATCGAACGCAATCGAATGCGGCTGCCGGAACTGCGCCTTTACCGCCGGACCTCCGTCCCCGCTGAATCCCGGCTGCCCTGTCCCCGCCACCGTCGAAATCACCCTTGTCTTCCCATCCACCCGCCGCACAATATTGTTCTTCATCTCCACGAAAAACATGTTCCCGGCCTTGTCAAACCGGATCTCATACGGTTCATTCAACGATGCTTCCCTCGCCGGCCCCCCGTCCCCCGAATACCCCGCCTTCCCATTCCCCGCCACCGTGCTGATCTTCCCAGTCTTCAGATCAATCCGCCGGATCACGTGATTCCCGATCTCGCACACATACAACGCCCCGTCCGGTCCAACGGCCAGCCCATACGGATTATTGATCTGCGCCGAAACCGCCGCCCCCCCATCCCCACCGTAACCCGCAATCCCCGTCCCGGCGATCGCCAGGATCGTCCTCGACTCCCCTTGCGCCGCCACCCATACCAGCGCTAACCCAGCCATCCACAGCCTGTTCATTTGCATAAACCTTCGTTTCCCAGAGTAACCGCCTACAACGATTCATCAGTCTATGCCCTATTCCCCCTTCGGTCAAATCCTCGATGGGGGCCACCCTCACCCCACTTTGCGGGTATTTCCTGACCGCACCAGTCCCTGCCCTTGGCTGCAAGAATGCACGAAACGAAAACATCCCCCTGTGCGACTTACTATTCAGGGCCCTCGATCAGCCCGGCCTGTGCCCGATTCGCGCGGTCTGCTTCTGGGCCAGTCACGTGTGCCTGACACATGCCGGGAATCGAGGGTCCATCCACTAATCCTGCTCGCTGTCAGGTATCCTCTGCGCGATCCCAGGGAACAACAGACACACACCTCCCAATAATTGCCTCAAGTGGATTCGCGATGTCTCGCTCGGCTCCACATAAGCCACGCTCAACATGACTCCTACCCCAAACGCCATCATAAATGCACACGCCGCTGGGCTCGACTTCAGAACTTCTAGTACCTTGGCCATATCGGTCCTCCAGTACCACCATCATGAAAGTTCTATGTCTTCTTTTGATCCAGCCGTATGCCGCGTTCTAACCCCGAAATCACCTTAGCTCTTCCCTAGGTGTCTCATAATACCCATATGCTCCGTCTCCTCATCTCCCTCCTCGCCGCCACCCTCCTCCACGCCGCCGATCCCTGGATCGGCGTCTGGAAAATGGACCCCGCCAAGTCCCGGTTCCCCGGCGAACCTCCCAAAGATGTTGTCCTTACCTACCAGCCCGCCCCCAAAGGCTTCACCTTCACCTCCACCGGCAAGCTCCAGGACGGAACCCCCTACTCCTACCACTACACCGCCGCCCCCGACGGCAAAGACTACCCCGTCACCGGCCACGCCAGCTTCGATTCCGTCTCCATCGAGTGGAAAGCTCCCCTCCTCGTCACGCGCTACAAACACCAGGGCCAAACCCTCGCCGCACACGAGAGCAACTTCCACCGCGACGGCAAAGTCATGATCGACCGCACCCAATGGAAAACCCAGGACGGATCCTCCCTCATCACCACCGCCCACTTCGACAGGCGATCACCATAAGTTATCAGTGACAACCCATTCGAATTTTTCTTCTCCCTCCTTTCAATCACTTACAGCCCCCACCCACCGGATGCCCAACACCCCGATGCTATCTATTGGGCATGATGAGTTCATCAGCCGCCCAATCCGAAGCCGCCCGCCGCAACGGCGCGCAATCCCACGGGCCCGTCACGCCCGAAGGCAAAGCCCGCTCCTCCCAAAACGCCGTCACCCACGGACTCTCCGCCAAACGCGCCGTCGTCCATCCCGATGACGTCGAGGTCTACGACCAGTTCGTCGCCGGCCTCCTCGAATCCCTCAAACCCCAGGACGCCCTTGAAAACATGTTCTTCGAACAAATCGTCCGCGCCGCCTGGAACCTCCGCCGCTTCGCCGCCCTCGAAGCCCTCCTCTTCGAGCAGGCCGGCCACATCGATCCCCTCCTCTCCGATGACCCCGCCATCCAAAAGAAGGCCGCCACCCTCTACCGCCACCGCGCCGATAACCAGCGCTCCTACAATCGCGCACTCAAAGACTTGAAGTTCTCCCAGAACAACCGCCTCACCCGCGAGCAGTTCCCCAAGCTGCTGCCCCCCGAAATGCCAGCTCTGGCCGACGCCGCCGCCTTCGCAAAGCAAACCCGGCAAACCCTCCGCAGCCAGGTCCAATCCATGCAAACCGAGCTCGAAGAAGAGGCGAAAAACTTCCAAACCCAGTTCCAGGACCTCCTCAAGTCCTTCAACTCCTCCGCCGTTTGACCTCGCCGCCGCCCGCCGCGATGGTCTACAATCCGCTCATGCGCCTCTTCTTCTCGCTCCTCGCCATCAGTGTCGCCGCCGGTGCCCAATCCCTCCCCGTCAAGTGGGAAGAACTCACCGCCGGCGGCTTCGTCCAGGCCTTGCAAAGCGCCAGGAACGTCTGCGTCCTCCCCTTCGGCATCATCGAGAAGCACGGCCCCCATCTCCCCCTCGGCACGGACCTCATCAATGTCCGCTACGCCTCCCTCCACGGCGCCGAACAGGAGTACGCCATCGTATTCCCCGAATACTTCTACGGCCAGATCTTCGAAGCCAAACACGAGCCCGGCACCATCGCCTACAGCGCCCGCCTCCAGCTCGAGCTCCTCCAGGAAACCACTGACGAGATGGCCCGCAACGGCTGCAAGAAAATCCTCATCGTCAACGGGCACGGAGGCAACAACAGCCTCCTGCCCTACTTCGCCCAATCCCAACTCCAATCGGCCAAGGATTACGTCGTCTACATCTACGCCCGCGCCCAATATCCCCCCGGCCGCCCCGCCCTCCGCTCCAAAACCGACGGCCACGCCGGAGAATCCGAAACCTCCCACACCCTCATCTCCCGCCCCGACCTCGTCCACATGGACCGCGCCGCCTCCGAATCCGGAGCCGACCGCAACCGCCTCGACCTCCCCACCGGCGTCTATACCGGCATCTGGTGGTATGCCAAGTTCCCCGGCCACTACGCCGGCGACGGTACCCTCGCCAACAGGGAACTCGGCGAATTCGACATGAAAGCCTGGGCCTCCGCCGTCGCCGCCGCCATCCGCGCCATCAAGGCCGATCAGGTCAGCCCACGCCTCCAAAACGAATTCTTCGAAGGCTCCAAACACCCCCTCGACACCAAACAGTAAGGCCTTCATTGAAACGACATATATATGCTATGATGCCGGCATGAGACGTACCACCATCTTCCTGCCGGACGACCTCCACGAGCAGATTCGCCAGGAAGCCTTTCGTGCCAAGATCAGCATGGCTGAACTCATCCGCGTGAAGCTTCAGCTCACCAGCGGGCCCAGGCGTCGCACGTCCCCTAAGGACCCGATCCTCAAGGTCGCCGGCATCTGCCACGGTCCCGTTCTCTCCGATAACATCGACGAAGCCTTGTATGGCTGACCGTCTCTTCGTCGATACCTGGGCATGGCTCGTCCTCGCCAACGATCGTGACCCCGCCTTCGAGCGCCTCTCCACCATCCGCGCCCTTGCCGCCCGGGAGCGCACACTCTGGGTGACGACAGACTACGTCTTGGATGAGACCATGACCCGGCTCTTCTCCGCTGCGCCCTTCTCCCAAGCCCGCCGCTACATGGAGGGCATTTTCACCGCTTCCCGGGAAGGCGCGCTTAACATCGAGCACGTTACCCCGGACCGCTTCACGCGCGCCTGGCGGCTCCGCCTGCGCTATCACGACAAGTCCCCCATCTCTTTTACCGACCTTACCAGCTTCGTCGTCATGCAGGAACTTGGACTCCAGCGCGTTCTCACCGCCGACGCCCATTTCGTACAAATAGGTATGGGCTTCCTCCCCGTTCCCTAACTATTCAAGCTGTCCGCGCTAACTCAAAAGCTGAACGCCGGCGGCTAACCGCCGAAAGCTCCCAACTCACTGCACCCTCCCCAAACTCACCGTCATCCCAAACACCACCTGGTGCTCCCGCCCGCCGCCCGGAACCCCGAAGTGCTGACCCGACAAGTCAAACGCCACCCGCTCCGTCGCCTGATACTCCACCCCCTCGAACGCCGATACCACCCGCCGCACACCGGTCGACCTCTCCCAAACCACATTCCCGTGCGGCGTCAGTTTCGCGAGCAGCCGGCTCCCCTGCAACTGCCTCCCAAACCCGAACCCCACATCCACCGTCGCCGCCGGATTCGTCGCCGAACTGTGCGTCGCCCCAGACCACGATACCGTCGCCCCCATGCTGTTCCGCCCCGTGTCATACCGCGCGATCGCAATCGCCCCCAGCCGCGCCCCCGCCTCGTCCCTCAGAAAAAACACTGCCTGCGGCGCAATCGCAATGTCGAGCTTCTCCCCGTCATGCGCCACCGCCGTCGCCGCCAAAGTCATCGTCTGGCTGAACTGCGTCACCCGGCCCCCGCCGTAATCCGCCGTCGTCAGCGAATCGAACGCCGCGCTGTACTCCGTCCGCCCCCACAGCACGTGCGACCCTTCCGGCGTGTACTTGAACGCCGCCGGCATCGTGTAGTTGCCCTGAGAAAACGAGTACAGCCCGCTCCAGTCGAGCTCCAATGTCCCCGGCTCCGTGATCAGCGTGTTCACGTGCAGCCGCTTCCGCAGCGTGATCGTCGATCCCCCCGCCCCCCTCAACCGCGGCAGCCGCAGAAACGCACCCCACCCCGAAACCGCCGTCACGGCAGCCAGCATACACACCAGCGCCACCCGTTTCACGATCCTTCTTACTTACCACACTCCGCCGCGATCTAACGCGCTTTTTCGCGAGATTGGGCCAACTCCCCATTCGGAATACGGTAAATATTCATCCACCCGCGCGATGTGATCAGATAAAGCCGGTCTCCGCTCACCCCCAGGAATTTCGGGGACCCATATTCCATCCGGAACCCCGGCAAAGCCAGGCGCAGCGTCCCCGTCACCTTTCCGTTCACTGCACGGACGACACGCACCCCCTCCGCGTAGCCCACCGGCCCCGCAACAAGAAAGAGTTCGCCCGCCAGGTTCGAAGCCGCCGAAACAATCACAATCGGATTCGGAGCCTCCTCGCCCCTCGCCCGGATCTTGTCCAGGTGATAGGCGTACATCGCCTTCCCACGCCTGATGTCTTCCCCCTCCAGATCCGCCGCCAACTCCACCTTCGCGTTCCTCAAATCCAGAATCTTCAGCTTCCCGCTACCGCGCTCCACAACCGCTACCCGCTCCCCATCCAACGGCAACAACAAGTACGTTCCCCTGCCGGAAAACTGAGCCGGCGCCGCCATCGCCGGCACGCGCGCCGCGCCAATTCCCCCCTCGCCAACATCCTGAACCGCCAAATCTCCGCTGCGAAGCAGACGGACCAGCCGCGATCCCACCCCCACGGAAGCCGCCGTCGGCCCTTCCAACTCACTCGACTGAACCCCGTCCCCGGCAGGTTGCAAAAGTCGAACCCCATTCCTCACCGGCGCAATCGCCGCAACAGAGTTCCCCACCATCACCAGACTGTCCGCCGGCGCCTTCAGATCCGTCCACCGTGCATTGCCGCCGTTGCCGTCCACCTCCAGCACAATGGCGCTTCGGCCCGTCAGACCCTGATCCCGAATCAGAAGAACCACCCGGTCATCGCCCACAACCGCATCGCCGGCTATCTCCCGAAGCGCGACATACGTGTTCAGGTTAACCGTCGCCGCCGGCATCAACTGCTGAGCATCGGCATGAAAAAACCCTGCACCAAAGGCTGCCACAATAACCACACAATCGCGAAACTGCCTCATCCGTCAAACCTCCATACCCCCAATTATGCTCCGCCTGCAACCGGTGTCAATCTCTGAAATCGCTACCTGCGCGATCCACCTTCCCCCCAGCTACACTATGCTCATGAACCGCGCCTGGGCGCTTCTCCCCCTCCTCCCCAGCCTATCCCTGGGGGTCACCGTCAAAACCCGCCCCTGCACCGGAGGCGTCGAAGCCGCCAAAATCCGCGTCGATGTCCGCCGTCCCCAAGGCGGCGACACCCGCAGCCTCTCCCGCATCAAGCGCATCGAGAAAGGCAGCACCATCCTCTATAAGCCCGTCGACCTCCCGCCCGATCTGAAGAAGGACGCCAAAGTCGCTCTCGTCCTCAGCTCGGCCGAATCCGCCTCCTCCGGCCTCACCATCTTCGATTTCCAGCCTGCTGCCTCTCCCGCCGAATGGAAGGTCCCCTTCCGCGTCGATCTCGCTGTCTTCGTCCTCGGCCCCCAAGGCCTCGATGAGAAGCGCGTCAACACCCTCGTCACCAAGAACGACGAGCTCATCTCCGCCCTCGCCGACTACGCCAACCAGACCACCGAAATCGAAGACACCGTCGACACCCTCACCTCCATGTCCGAAGAAGATGAGCCCGACATCGAAGATGCCGCCGCCCGCCTCGACCGTAGCAACCCCACCAACCAGGCCCTCTACACCCTCCTCCGCGCGCTCAATACCACCATGCTCGCCAATAATCCAATGGGCGGCGGCAAGTCCGTGGGCCCCGTCACCCTCATGAACAAAGCGAGCGTCGGCTTCTTCGAAAACGCCGGCGGTCTCTTCCCCGGTGGCGGAGCCCTCTCCGAAATCAAGCCCTGGCTCTTCCCCGATACCGACTTCCGCGCCGCCTTCGTCCAGCAATCCGGCGAGTCCCTCTCCCTCTGCGTCCCGCGCGTCCTCACCCGCAGCCGCAACCGCCAGGTCTACCTCTGGGCCCGCCGCATTCTCGACGCCGCTCCCCCCTCCCTCGCTCTGGCCTCCAGCCTCCGCGTCCCCATCGGCGCACGCTCCACCGTCGCCATCAAAGCCGCCAAACCCGCCGATTGGCAAAACGCCGGACGCATGGACCGCTGGACCCTCACCCCCTCCGCCGGCGGCGACACCCTCCTCGTCCACCTCCGCGCCGGACTCCCCGGCCACAACCTCGAAATCGACCTCCGCGGCTTCCCCGGCAAGCCCGGCGGCTACCGGCTCAGAGGCGAATGGGATTGGGATACCGTCTCCGTCGCCGGCGACCTCGAACTCGCCCCCCTCGCCGACCTCTCCCAGGCCGCCCTCACTCCCGCCTCCCGCGCCCGCCTCGTCGAAGGCGACGGCCTCACCGGCCTCACCCTCGAAGGCCCCGACTTCGAGTTCGTCCAAAAGGTCTCCATCCGCCGCGCCGGAGCCACCCTCGATTTCGCCAGGCCCCTCCAGTTCATCATTCCCCAAGGCCCCCGCTCCGGCCTCCGTAAAACCATGGACCTCGAAATCGACACCGGCGAGGTGCGCCAGGGAGCCTACCTCCTCGCCATGCAGCAGCCCGATACTCGCCCCCAGGAAATCCCCATCCAGGTCCTGCCCAACAACGTCCACATCGATAACCTCCCGCTACGCCTCCCCAGCGGAGCCGCGCCGCAGGCCATCACCCTCCATGGCAGAGGCCTCGACAAGATCACCCAGCTCGAAGCCGAAGGAGCCTCCATCAAACTCGATCCCCCAGGCCCCGACCCTGCCACCCGCACCGCCACCCTTACCCTCGCCAACGGCTCCAAAAAGGGCGACCACATCGACCTCCTCTTCCTCCAGGAAGGCGCCACCGAAAAACGCCGCCTCACCGCCGCCATCGACATCCTCGGCCCCCGCCCTCAGATCAAGTCCGTCAAGTCCTCCATCCCCAAGGACCTCGGCGTCGCCCTCAACCAGGCCGAACTCCCCGCCGGCAACTCGTCCAGCTTCTCCCTCGAAACCGATTCCTCCACCCCCATCACCGCCATCCAACTCGCCTGCGGCGGCGTCACCAAATCCACACCCTTCTCCGCCACCGGACCTGCTTCTCTCTTCTTCACCACTGACCCCGGGTTCGGCCCCCCGAACTGCACCCTCACCGCCGCCATTCAAAACGCCGACGGCCTCACCTCCGAGCCCGCCACGCTCGGCCGCACCCTCCGCCTACCCCGTATCGAATCGCTTGCCTTCACCGGCGACAAGAACCCCGACGGCACTTACCCCGCCATCCTCACCGGACAAAACCTCGAAGTCATCGACAAAACCGCCTGGGACCCCAACACCGGCCAGCAAGTCACCGAACTCCCCTCTCCGCTCGCCGGGCAACAACAGAAGCAATCCCTGCGCATCAACATGCCCTGGCCCTCCCCATCTCCCAAAGCCCCCCTCTACATCTGGCTCCGCGGAGAATCCGGCGCCCGCCTCACCACCACCTGTTACTGATCGATCACTTCTGCACCCGCCCCAACCACCGCACCCTCACGTTCAGCGCCCGCCCCGTCCCTCCATAAAACCGCATATACCCCGACGAGCTCATCACGTTGTTCACCGTGTCCGGATTCACGCGGTTCGTAATGTCATTCGCCCCAAACCGCAGCGCCCAGCGGTTCCCCCTGAATACGAACCGCCGCTCCAGGTGCACGTTCAGCTCGAAGTAGAACGGAAACCGTATCGAGTTCACATCCCCGAAAATCCGCCCGTCATCCGTCCGCGCGCTGAACGGAAACCCCGTCCGCGCATCCACGGAGAACGCCAGCGCCCAATCCTTGAGCAGCGGCAGATACCCCCACCCCAGCAGCCGGTGCGGCGAATCCCAGGGCATCGGCCCTACATTGTTCACCACCATGATCGGATCCTCCACGCTGATGTCCACCACCGTGTTGCTCAGCGCCCGCGACCGCGTGTAGCTCAACATCCATTCATATTGATTCCGGATGTTCTGCCGCGCCGTAATCGAAAACGAGTCGAATGCATCCGTCCTGTAGTTCGAAAGGTCGAACAGCGAATCCACCACCCGCGCGTTCACCGCGGCCCATGCCGGAGGCGGCGCATCCGGCCTGTCATTCGCATTCAAGTACGTGAACCCATCCCACCCTCTCCGCCGCAACATGTCCGCCCGGAACGAGAACCCGCCCGGCAGATGCCGCTCCAGACCCAAAGACCAGTTCTGAAACCGCGGCCGCGCCAGGTGCGGATTACGGATCTCGAACGTCGTCAGCGCCGGACCCCGCACCACATCCCCGTTCGGCCCGAAATAGGTCGCCAGCGCGTACTGATCGAACGGCCTCGTGAACAACCGCAGGTTAGTCGCGTCATACACCCGCGCATATCCCGCGTAAATCTTCATGTTCCCCTTCCGCCCCGGTGACCACGCCGCCCCAATCCGCGGCGACAGGCTCCACGTATGCAGAATCCGCCCCCAGTCCGTCCGCGCGCCCGCCTCGATCAACACCCCCGGCGCAATCCGCCACGAATCCTGCACGTACGCCGCGGCTTCATCGTTGTCCCGCCCCAACAGCCCGCTCCCTCCGTAGACCGTTCGAAACGTGCGCTTCCCCGCCTCGCTGTAGTTCTCAAACCCTGTCCGCCGTACATCCTGCCAATACGTGACGTGATCCAGGTCCATCCCCGTCTTCAGTTGATGCTCGCCGAATGCCTTGAACCGCGGCGGAAACGAGTTCACCAGGATCTGATCCCGTCCCCCTTTCCGCACTCCGTCCATGAAGTAATTCCCCCGCTTGCCGTTCGCCGTGTAGATCAGCATCCCCTGGCCCTGCGGAATCTCCCGCCCGAATGTGCGGTTGGAAGCAAACCCCGCCTCCACCAGCCACCCGCGGGTCAGATAGATCTGATCCTTCACGTGCCAGAACCACTGCCGCGACCGCCGGTCGATCGTTGTCTCCACCGGATCAAGCGCGGTCAACCCTGTCCTCGCCGCATTGAAGGCATTCACCAGAAACCCCGCGTACAGAATCTGCGACGGCGTCACGTTCACCTGCGCGTAGAGCAGGTTTCCCAGCCTCACTTGCGAATAGCGGTCCTGCCCCTTCGGCAGGTCTCTGATGAAGACCTGCGAATACTGGAAGTCCACCGTGTTCGAAAACCACGCCCTGTCCTTGAGGATCGGACCCGAAACCCCCACCCGAGGCGACCAGTCCCCAATGGTCCAGCCCTTGCGGTTCTCCAAACCCGGAACGAAGTTCGTGGCCGAGTAGCGCAACTGGTTGTCCCCCGCCTGCGTGTGTACCGCCAGCGTCCCTCCCGAGCCCTTCCCGTACTCCGCCGGCAAATGCCCGCTCGCAATTTCCACCGTCTGCACCGACTCGACGCTCAACCGCGTCTCCAGCCGCCCCGTCAGCGGATCGTTCAGGTTGAATCCATCCAGCGTATACAGCACCTGGTCTTCCGCCGACCCGTTCACGTGAATCCCGCCCCGGCTGTCCCGCACCACTCCCGGCATCATCCGTGCCGCCGCCTTGAAGTCATTCGTATTCGGATAGGGGATGTTGAGAATCTCCTCCCCGCGCATCGTCCGCGTCGAGTTCGTGGTGTCCATGTCCACCGTCTGCGTCTGCGCATGGACCTCCACCCTTTCCACCACCTCCCGCAGCGGCTCCAGCGTCAACGCGAGTTCTTCGCCCTCCGGCCCTACTTGCAGCGGTTTCAACTGCGCCGGAAAGAAACCCTCATGCTCCGCCGTGACGCGGTACTCGCCCGGCGCCGGCAATGCCAGGGAAAAACGCCCTTGCGGGTCGCTGAACCCGAACACACGCTCCCCGCCTCCGTTGACCGCCGTGATCCGCGCACCCGCCACCGGAGCACGTGTCGGAGTCCACACCTGCCCGCTGAGCTTCGTCTCCGCGCACGCGGCGCCCGCAAGGCTGAGAGCCGCAACGGCCGCAAACAACTTCCGCACTGCTTCAACCTCGCGCTACGGCTGCGTTTGCGGCCTTTCCATTTCCCCTGCCGCCCCGCGCAGTCAATCCCCAAACGGCGGGCGGCGCGGCAGGCACACTGACCCATTCCATTCCAAATCCCCTTTTCCGAAGGATGGCTGTCAGTGTAAGGCCGAAGAATGCTCACCGGAAATACTGGAAGTTCTGTATAGAAGGCCTGCGCGAGAGCACAGTCACAAGCCGTGAAGATTTTTCCGCCATTCCGCCTGCTCCGCCGAACACCTTGCCGCGCAAATACTTGCGTCCCCCGTTGCCTGTCCAGCGTCTCACTCATGCCGCGATACTCGACTGCCGGCGTGAGAGACTTGGGAGTGTCGGACGTCTACATCACTGCCCCAGCTCGTGGCACACGTCGCGCCGCGAAATATCGTCACCTGCTCCCACACATCGCCGTGGCAGGAGCGGCATCCCACTTTCGTCCGGCGCGCCATCCATACCGCCGGAACTCGACAGTCGCCGCGAGATACTCGGGAGTGTCAGGCTCCGTCGCCTGCATCACTCCCCAGCTCGTGGCACACGTCGCGCCGCGAAATATCGTCACCTGCTCCCACACATCGCCCTGGCAGGAGCGGCATCCCACTTTAGTCCGGCGCGCATCCATATCGCCGGAACTCGACGGTCGCCGCGAGATACTCGGGAGTGTCAGGCTCAGTCGCCTGCATCACTGCCCCAGCTCGTGGCACACGTTACACCGCTCCGCCGCGTGCCGCTCTTTGTGGCAATCCACGCACTCCTTCATCTTCGGCGCGCGAAACACCGTCACCTGTTCCTGCTCCCACACATCGCCATGGCAGGAGCGGCATTCCACTTTCGCCGCCGCATGCCTCGCGTGGCTGAAAAACACGAAGTCCGGCAGTTTGTAGACCCGCCGCGAAGGAATAGCCGCGCCGTACTCCTTGTGGCAGACCTGGCATTGCGACACCGCCGGAAAGCCCGCCGCCTCTTTCCGCTCCGCCCCGGCGTGGCATTGCTCGCACGCCATCTTCAGCGGCGCGTGCCGCTTGTGCGAAAACGGCCCGTCACTCGCCGCCAGTGTCAGGGCAACGAGTAAGCCACCAAGGCATCGGAGAATGTCTCGTTGTATTTGTTGCCGCCTCCCGCGGCGATCACCACAAACTGTTTCTTCGTCTTCTTTCCAACATAGGTCATCGGAGTCGCATGCGCACTTGCCGGCAATCGTGTTTCCCACAGCAGCTTCCCGCTATCCTTATCGAACGCCCGGAAGCGGCTGTCATTGGTCGCCCCGATAAACAGCACCCCTCCCGCGGTCACCACCGACCCGCCGATGTTCGATGTCCCCGTCGGTGGAATCCCCTTCGCTGTCAGTTCGTCGAATGCTCCCAGCGTCACCTGCCACCGGAATTCGCCCTTGTCCAGATCGATTGCCGTCAAATGCCCCCATGGCGGCTTCTGGCATGGATAGCGGTTCTTGTCCCAGAACCGCCCGTACGCCGGACCCCGCGTCCGGTACGGTATCGCCGAACCCTCCGGACGCTTCACCATCCGCACCAGCATCCCGTTGTCTTGCGAGTTCACATACAATGTCCGCGTCTCCGGATCGTACGACGCCCCGCCCCAATTCGCTCCGCCGTTCGTCCCCGGAAACAGCACTGTCGGCTTCTCCGATGCCGGTGTGAACAACTGCCCGAACTCTGCCCCCTCGATCAACTCCGCGCAAAATGCCCGCGATTCCGGTACATTCGTCAACTCCTCGGGCTTCATGCTCTGCCGCGCAAACGGCGGCGGCTTCACAGGAAACGGCTGTGTCGGCCACGCCTGTTCGCCCGGCATCCTGCTCGGGGGAACCGGCCTCTCCACCACATCGTAAACCGGCGTCCCCTTCATTCTGTCGAACAGGAACGTGAACCCAGTCTTCGTCACCTGCGCCACCGTGGGGACCAACCGCCCGTTCCTCTTCACCTCCACCAGCACCGGCTGCGCGGGCAGGTCGTAATCCCATACATTGTGGTGCACGGTCTGGAAATGCCACAGCCGTTTCCCTGTCGCCGCATCCAACGCCACCAGCGAGTCGCCGAACAGGCCCATCCCTTTGCGGTCTCCGCCCCAGAAGTCTGTCGATGGCGAGGTCAGCGGCAGGAACACGATGCCCCGCTCCTCATCCACGCTCAGGATGGACCACGCGTTGGTCCCGCCTCGATTCTTCCACCCCTCCCCTTCCCACGTGTCATGCCCGAACTCACCCGGCTGCGGCACCGTATGGAATCGCCACACCAGCTTCCCCGTCAATGCATCGAACGCCCGCACATCCCCGCTCGGACCTTGCGGCTCCCCGTCCGGCACAATCGACCCGCAGATCACCAGGTTCCTATACATCGCCGGCGGCGAGGTCATCCCGTAGCTCTCGCTCCCGCCCGGAATCAGCATCCCTTCCTTCAAATCCACCTTCCCCTTGTTGCCGAAGCCCGCCGCCGGCTCGCCCGAATTCGCATCGATGGCGAACAGATCCCCATCGAGCGTGCCGTAATACAGCCGCTTTTGCCGCCCGTCCGTCCAATACGCCGCCCCGCGATGAATGAACAGGTTCCGCGACACCGTGCGGCTGATCTTCGGATCGAAGGCCCATTTCTGCTGCCCCGTATCCGCATCAAGCGCGATCAGCCGGTTGAACGCCGTGGTGAAATAGAGCACTCCATCCACCATCAGAGGCGTGGCCTCGAAGGCGCTCCGCACGGGAAACTCTTTCCCGTCGCTCACATCGCCCGTGTGGAACGTCCATGCCGCCTTCAGCCGCCCCACGTTCGTGCGGTCAATCTGCTTCAGCCGCGAATACTTCTGCCCTCCCGGGCTCCCGGCGTAGCTATGCCATTCCTGCGCGCCCGCCCACGGCGCGCACACCAGCAGCAAATAAAGAATCCGGTGCATCGTTCCACCTCACATGAAACCCGATAGAATATCACCTGCCGTGATCCCTCGCCGGTTGACTCGAGCAGGAGTAGAATAAAGTCACATTTATAATTAAGGAGCCCTCATGGAAGCTAATAAAGATCACCTGTCCCGCAGGTCCTTCCTTCGCAACTCCTCCGCCGCTACCGCCGGGGTCGCCGCTTTTCAGATCATTCGCCCCGAACTTGTCCGCGGAGCCGGTAAGGAAAAGCTCAAAGCCGGTCTTGTCGGCTGCGGCGGGCGCGGCCGGCAGGCCGTCATTGACCTGATGAAAGGTTCGGAAAATGTCGACGTGGTCGCCCTTGCCGACATCTTCGAGGACAAACTGGAAGGCAACCTGCGCTGGATGAGGGAGCAGCATCCGCAATTCGCCGGCCGCATCAACGTCGGCCCGGAACACCGCTTCATCGGATTCGATGCCTATAAGAAGCTGGTGAATTCCGACATCGACATCGTCATGCTGGCCACGCCTCCCGGCTACCGCCCGGCCCACTTCGAGGCGGCCATCGAGGCGAAGAAGCATGTCTTCTGCGAAAAACCCTTCGGCACCGATCCGGCCGGCGTGCGCCGCTTCATGGCTGCGGCAAAGAAATCGGAAGAGCTCAAGCTCACCGTCGTTTCCGGCGCGCAGCGGCGCTTCCAGAAGGAGTACGTGGACACCGTCGGCCGCATCCACAACGGCGGCATCGGCGACGTGACCGCCCTCTACGCCTACTGGGTCGGCACCCCCGTGCTCCAGCAGAAGGAGCGCGACCCCAAGTGGGGCGACATGACCTGGGAACACCGCAACTGGTACTCCTATGTGTGGATCTGCGGCGACCAGGTGGTGGAACAGCACCTCCACAACATCGACGTCTGCAACTGGGTCATGGGAACGCATCCCGTAAAAGTGTGGGCCAGCGGCGGCCGCGCCTGGCGCCCGAACGAGGAACTCTACGGCAATATCTACGATCACCTCAGCGCCGACTTCGAATACGCGAACGGCGTGCGCCTGTCGAGCTACTGCCGCCAATACCCGCGCGAGAAGAACATCTACGGCAACGTGAGCGAACTCGTCGTCGGAACCAGGGGCAAGTTCGACAGCCTTTCCTTCCGCGGAGCCCGGCTGCCCAGCGGCAACCCCTACGAGCATGAACACACCGCGCTCATCAACTCCATTCGCGGAGACGGGCCTTATATCAACCACGCGATGACCGTCGCCGAAAGCACGCTCACCTGCATCATGGCCCGCGAAGCCGCTTACTCGGGCGAAGAGATCACCTGGGACCGCATCATGAACTCCCAGCTCGACCTCCAGCCCAAGGAATTCGGCTACGACGTGAAGATCGGGATGACTCCCATCCCCGTGCCCGGAAAATACAAATTGATCTGATTTTGTTTCCGCCAAACCGCAAAGCGCTATCCTGATCAGAGTCATCCAAAAGCCATCGGGAGGTGCGTCTGTCAGCCTATCTCTGGATTGCCCTCGGAAGCGCGCTGGGGGGCATGGCGCGTTTCTGGCTGGGTAAGGAAATCACCAGCTACTACGGAAGCGCGTTCCCCTGGGGAACATTCACCATCAACGTGCTGGGCAGCTTCGTCATCGGCTTTGCCTCCAACTGGTCCCAGCACGACACGGTCCGGCTGCTCGTCATGGTCGGGGTTTGCGGTGGATTTACGACATTCTCCTCCTTTAGTCTGGAAACGCTGGCCCTGCTGCGAATGGGAGCCTGGCAGCGCGGGGGCGCGTACATGCTGGCATCGGTAGGGGTTTGCGTGATTTCGACGGTGTTGGGGAGCCTGGCGGGGCGGCGGATGGTCTAAGGTCCGTCGAAAAAGACGTTTGTACGCGCCATCGCCTACAGGCCCGCCGCGGCCCTTTTCTTTCCTCCACTTTCGAACTTTGCCGCCGTTTGCCATCGTAACCACAATGTCATACACATCAGACGGATTCCTCCACCTCCCTGCTTCTTGCCTACCTTCCTCTACTTCTCCTAGGACGATCTCTCCATCTTCCTCCCGGCCTACTCCTCCGATCTCTGATCTGGAGACTATGTAATGCCTGCCCCTCAAACGGTAGTTGCCTTCGCCGAACCCTGGCGCCGTTCCCTCGTCGGCCGTAGCCCTGCCATGGAGCGGCTCGCCGAAAAGATCCGCCTCATCGGCCCGAAACGCGCCACCGTACTCATCACCGGCGAAACCGGCACCGGCAAGGAGGCCGCCGCCCGAGCCATCCACGCCGCCAGCCCCCGCGCCCACCTGCCCATGGTCGCGGTGAACTGTACCGCCCTGCCGGAACCCCTGCTCGAAGCCGAGTTGTTCGGACACGTCCGCGGAGCCTTCACCGGAGCCGTTCAATCCCGCACCGGCCGTTTCGAACAGGCCAACCACAGCACCCTCTTCCTCGACGAAATCGGCGACATGCCGATGGACACGCAGGCCAAGCTGCTGCGCGTGCTCCAGGAACGCGAGTTCCAGCGCATCGGCTCCTCGGAAACCATTCATATCGACGCGCGCGTGGTCGCCGCTACCAACGCCAACCTGCCGCAGCGCATCGCCGCCGGCCGCTTCCGCGAGGACCTCTATTACCGCCTCAACGTCGTGCCTCTGCCGCTGCCCCCGCTCCGCGAGCGCCTCGAAGACGTCCCCGCCCTGGCCGGGCACTTCGCCGAAAAGATCTGCCTCCAGGAAGGCATCCCGGTGCGCCGCATCGCCTCCGAAACCATCGAGATGCTTCGCGGCTATTCATGGCCGGGCAATGTCCGCCAGTTGGAGAATGCCATCGAGCACGCCATCGCCCTCAGCGGCGACCGTATGGCGCTGTTCCCCTCCGATTTCCACCTGCCGCTGGACTTGTCCCGCCGCGCCGCGGGAGATTGGGATTCCCCGCACAGCGTCGCTCTCCCCGACGAAGGGCTCGACTTCGAGGCCACCATCGGACAGATCGAGCTGCACATCCTCGAGCAGGCCCTGCGCCGCACGGGCGGCAACAAGAGCCAGGCCGCGGAAATCCTCCGCCTCAAACGCACGACGCTCACCGCCAAACTGCGCAGCCTCTATAAACTCGCGCAGGACTATCCTCAATCGCCGCTCAGCGCTTGAGGGGCTCCTCCACCCATGGCGGCGTTGCCTCGATCAAACGCCCCAGCTCGGGCTCCACCTCGTCCATGCGCTGCTTCATCTCCCAGGCCACCTGGCGATAGCTGAAGTGGCCCTTGACGCCGCTGCGCAGCCGGGAGATGTACTCCACCTCGGCGAAGTCCATCTTGAACAGGAAGCGCGAGAGCGCTCCGAACGGCAACAGGTAATGCGCCCCCGGGGCCGGGAGTTGACCCATCGCCGCGAAGGCGGCTTGCATGGCTTCGTGATACACAGCGCCGGTCCCGGCCGCGTCCACGGCCGCCGGCGTGTCGTAGCCGAGCCCGCCCGAGTAGGGCTGGCGGAACTGCTGGCAGCGGCGGTGGCGGTGCAGGTCGCGGTACGCTCCGATGTCCATCACGATGTCGAACACATACGGCGCTGAGCGGAACTCGCGCAGCAGTTCATCGCGGCGGGTGCGGGATCCGAGAGCCGTGCCGATCACCTCCATGCGGCGCGAAACCGGCCATCCGCCCACCACCTCCTGCAACTCGCGATACGGACGTTCGCTCACGGGATAGAGCAGCGTGGCGGCGATCTCGGTGACGTTGTCGCGCGGCAGCAGCAGATCGACCCGCGGCGGTTTGCCGCCGCAAGGCGGAGGCAGGTTCTCCTGGGCGTAGCGCTCGAGATCGGCGCGCGCCCGCGCGCGGTGCTCCTCCGCTTCGACATGCCGCGCAAGCGTCGGAGCCGTGGCCTCGGCCGCTGTACTCGCCTCCCACTGGCACGCTGCCGGCTGCGCGCACGCCCCGGCAATCTCATCGCCGAGTGAGCGCACTTCCTCATACTCGGATGCTTTCAGACGGCGGATCTGCTTCTCCAGGGTTCGGATGCTCACCACCTGGCCGGCGTTGGTGGGAACTCCAAAGAAGAGGAGATAGCGCGCCACGTCGAACGCCCGCGCCGCAAGGTTGCGCTGGTAGGCGTCCGGCTTCATCCCGGCCGGGCGCGGCAACTGTGTGGTGAGATGCTCGAATACCGCCGCATGCGCCTTCTGATAGGCCTCGATCAATCGCTTCCCCGCCGCCTCGTAGTGGGCGGCTTGCGCGGCGTCGAATTCGGGCGGCGTAATGAAGCCGGCCTTGGAGAAATCCTGGTAGCGCGTCGATTTTGCCTGCCCGTCCCACAATTGCTCGTCTTCAATCTCCGTGGCGGCCAGTTCCGACACGCCTTCAAAGCACACCGCCAGGTGGCCGAGGTCGGCGATCGAGGCGTGGCCGTACTGGAAGTAGAAGCTCTCGAGGAACTTCTGCGAATCGTGCGTCCGCACCCACTCGATGGACTGCATGATGGAGTCGGCGGAACGGCTGTAGCGCGCGAGCGCGTAAGCCGACTTCTCCGGCGGCATCGGCGGCAACATAACGACGCGTTTTTGTTTGGGCGGCAAGCCGCTACAATAGCAGATTGCGCATCCGGATTAAGAAGCTGCGCCCCGAAGCGTCCCTGCCCGCTTATGCCCACGGGCCGGACGAGGACGCGGGGCTCGATTTGAAGGCCGCGGCCGATGTGCTGCTGCCCCCGGGCGAGACGAGGCTTGTCCCCACCGCCCTCGCGCTCGAAATCCCGCCGGGATATGAAGCGCAGATACGGCCGCGCAGCGGTCTCGCCCTCAAGCATCTCATCACCATGCCGAATGCTCCGGCCACGATCGACCCCGGCTACCGCGGCGAAGTGCAGGTGATCCTGCTCAACCTCGGGCGCGAACCCTACCAGGTGCATGCGGGCGACCGCATCGCGCAGATGGTGATCGCGCGCTACGAGCGCATCGAGTGGGAAGAGAGCGAACTCGGCGGCTCGCGCCGCGGCTCGGGCGGTTTCGGCTCCTCCGGCCGGTAGCGCGCCCGGGGCTCGGCTATCATAGAAATTCCGCCTTACGAATGAAGACCAAGAAGCCCGCCAAGCCATCCAAAGACGTCGTGCGCTACCAGGATGCCGGAGTCAGTATTGACGAAGCCGGCCGCGCCGTTGGCTACATCCGCTCGCTCGCCAAGCGCACGTTCAACAAATCGGTGCTCACCTCCATCGGCAGCTTTGGGGGCGGCTTCCACCTGAAGGGCTGGAAGAATCCGGTTCTCGTCAGCTCCATCGATGGGGTAGGCACGAAGCTCAAGGTGGCGTTCCTCGCCGGCAGGCACGACACTGTCGGGCAGTGCCTGGTGAACCACTGCGTCAATGACATTGCGGTGCAGGGAGCCACTCCGCTCTTCTTTCTCGACTACTTCGGCGTGGGCAGGCTACAGGCGGAAGTCGCCCGCGATGTCATCAGCGGCATGGCCAAGGCGTGCGAGGAAAACGAGTGCGCGCTGATTGGAGGCGAAACGGCCGAGATGCCGGGCCTCTATTCCGAAGGCGAATATGACGTGGCCGGATGCATTGTCGGCGCCGTCGAGCGCAAAGCGCTGCTGACCGGAGCGGGTATGAAGCCCGGCGATGTGTTGCTGGGGCTCCCCTCGACGGGGCTTCACACGAACGGCTACTCGCTGGCGCGCAAACTGCTATTCGATATCGCGGGCTACACGATCCACACGCAGGTTGCCGAACTCGGATGCACGGTGGGGGAGGAACTGCTGAAAATCCACCGCAGCTACCGCAAGCCGATCCACGCCTTGCATCGCAAAGGACTGCTGCGAGCGGCCGCCCACATCACCGGCGGCGGGATTACAGACAACCTCCCCCGCGTGCTTCCGAAAGGCCTCGCCGCGGAGGTCTATCCAGGGTCCTGGCCGGAACCGCCGGTCTTTCCTCTGCTCAAGTCCCTCGGTAACATTCCCGATGACGACTACCGCCGCACCTTCAATACGGGCATCGGGATGATCCTCGTCGCCGGTCCGCGCCAGGCAGCGGAAGCGGAAAAGATCCTGCGCCGCCTCGAGGAGCCGCATTTTCCGGTTGGCCAGATCATCGCCACCTCGTCGCGCCCGCGGGTGATCTACCGATGAACCGCCGCCTCGGCATTCTTCTATCGGGGCGCGGCTCGAACTTTCAGGCGATTGCCGATAGCATTGACGCCGGACGGTTGAACGCCGCAATTGGCTGCGTGATCTCCAACCGCCCGGAAGCTCCCGGGCTTGCCATTGCGCAGCAACGGAAGCTCCATGCCGTCTCGATTCCCTCGCGCGGGCTGGACCGCGAATCGTATGACCGTCTGCTGCTCGAGGAGTTGCGCAAGCATGACATCGGCCTCGTGTGCCTGGCCGGATACATGCGGCTGCTGAGTTCCGCCTTCATCCGCGCCTATCCGCTGCGCATCCTCAATATTCACCCATCGCTCCTCCCGGCTTTTCCCGGCCTCGACGCGCAGCACCAGGCGCTGGTTCACGGCGTCAAGTTCACGGGCTGCACGGTCCATTTCGTCGACGAGGACCTGGATTCGGGTCCCATCATCCAGCAGGCCGTAGTGCCCGTCGAGGACGACGATACGGTGGAGACGCTCTCGGCGCGTGTTCTCAAGGAAGAACATCGCATCTACAGCGAGGCTATCGGCACGGTGCTGGAAGGCCGCTACCGGATTGAAGGGCGGCGCGTGCTCAATAATCGAGCTAGAATGACGAAGATTTGAAGCTGTTCTTCCGATTTCGCTCGTTTCGCACGAAGCTGCAAACGGCTTTCGTGCTGCTCGGCTTGGGCGCCGTTGCGGTTACGAACTGGCAGGCCTCTTCGATTGCGGCTTCTGCACTTCAGCGGGCCACACTGGACCGGTTGACCGCCCTTCGCCAGACTCGCGCGAACCAGATCGAGCATTACTTTCAAGACCTCGAGGAGGATGTAGCAGCGCTCTCGATGGACGAGTCGACCATCAGCGCGATCGAGGGGTTTCGCCAGGCTTGGGCGGAGCTTCCCGGTCTCGAACCGGGTAGTCCGGCCGGGAGGGCTCTGCGCAAGTTGTATGAACGGGAGCTCCCACAGCCTCTCGCGCGGGGCTGGTATCCTGCCGACCCACGCGCCCAAACACTTCAGTCGATTTTCCTGGCAGCGAATCCGCATCCCGCCGGAGAGCGGGACCTGCTGCGCGAGGTCAAGGCCGGGCGTTATGGAGCCGTACACAGCCGGTTCCACAGCACGTTCCGCCATTACCGGAGCGCGTTCGGGTTCCACGATATCCTGCTCATCCTCGCGCCGGAGGGGCGCGTTGTGTATACCGTGCGCAAGGAAATCGATCTGGGGACGAACCTCGGTAGGGAGCCCATGCGAAATGCCGGGCTTGCGAGGGCCTATCGGCGCGCTTTGGGGCACAACTCCTCGCAGGCGGTGCTCGAGGACTACGCTCCCTACGCGCCATCGGGACTTGTGCCCGCGGCGTTTGCGGCCACCCCCATAAGCCGGGCGGGAGCCGTCATTGGGGTGCTGGCGATTCAGGTGAGCATCGACGAGGTGAACAAAGTGATGACCGGCGACCGCGGGTGGCGCGCGGAGGGACTCGGGGAGACGGGCCAAGCCTACATCATCGGTTCCGATGGGCTGCTGCGGAGCGACTTGCGGCAGCAAATCGAGAATCCGGCCGCGTTCTATTCGCAACTCGAGAAGGCGCGGATTTCCCCCGCCATCGTGGAACGGATCCGGGCGACCGGGACAGCGGTGCTGACACTCCCGATGACCCCGGAGTTGCGCAGTGTTCCTTTACTGCGCTCGAGGGCTTCGCTTCATCTCAACGAGTTGCAATGGACCATCGTGGCGGAGATCGAGAGCGCCGAGGCGTTGGCGCCCATTGCGGACCTGCGGCGCCGCACCATGACAACCGGGATTCTGGTGTCCGTGGTGTTCTTTGTGGCCGCGGGCGTGCTGGCGGCTGCCGTCACGAAGCCGGTGCTGGAACTGGCAGGGTGGGTCCGGCGGCTCGGCGCGGGTGAGCTGGGAGCCCGTCTGCCCGAGGGATCAGCGGATGAGATCGGGCAACTGAGAGACGCCTTCAACCGCATGAGCAAAGACCTCCAGGCAACGACGGTTTCGAAGAAAGAGCTCGAGGTTCTGGCGGGACGGCTGATCTCCGCGCAGGAGGACGAGCGCATGCGTATCGCTCGCGAACTCCACGATGACCTGACACAGCGTCTGGCTGCGCTGGCGATCGAGGCGGGGCGGCTGGAACGCCTTCCCGGAGCAGCCGTCGAAAGCCGCGCGGGACTCGATGCGTTGAAGCAGGAGATTGGGAAGCTGGCCACGGAGGTGCATGGTCTGGCGCGGCGCTTGCATCCGGCGCTGCTCGATGACCTGGGTCTGGCAGCGGCAGTCGAGGCGGAGTGCCGGGCTTTTGTGGAACGGGGCGGACCGGTGGTGGAGACGGAAATTAGCGCGGTGCCGCCCATCCCCAAGGACGCGCAGCTTGCCGTCTATCGCATCGTGCAGGAGGCGCTGCGCAATGTGCAGCGGCATTCTCACGCGACGGAGGTCAGGCTGAGCCTGACAGCGAGCGGCTCCGAGGTAACGCTCCGGATTCAGGACAATGGCGCAGGCTTTGACCGCGGCGGGACGGGCTGGCGTCCGGGGCTTGGGCTTGCGAGCATGGAAGAGAGGGCGCGTTTGCTGGAAGGCGCTTTCCAGGTACGCTCGAAGCCGGGCGAAGGCACTTTCATCGAAGTAACACTCCCGAATGGGTTCGACAGATGAAAAAGCCGAGAATTCTCCTCGCTGACGATCACAAAATCATGCTGGAAGGGCTGCGCGGCCTGCTGTCGGACGAGTTCGAGCTGGTGGGAACGGTCTCGGACGGGCGGGAGATGATCGAGGCATGCCGCCGCCTTCACCCGGACGTGGTGGTGGCCGATGTTTCGATGCCGCTGCTCAATGGGATCGACGCGGCGCGCATCTTGCGGGATGATGGGAGCAGGAGCAGGATCGTGTTTCTCACGATGCACCCGGACTTGAGCTACGCGACGCGCGCGCTCGAGGCAGGGGCGGCGGGCTATGTGCTCAAACACGCGGCTTCGGATGAACTGGTGGCGGCGATCCATGAGGCGCTGGCCGGGAGAACGTATCTCTCACCGGGGCTGCAAACGCCTGCCATGTTGGAACTGCTTGCCAGCGGCAAACCGCAGACTCGAGAGACGCTCCGCCTTACGGCTCGTCAGATTGAAGTCCTGCAATTGCTCGCTGAAGGGCGGTCCGCGAAAGAGATCGGGGCGATTCTGAACATCTCCGCGCGGACAGTGGAGTTTCACAAATACAAGATGATGGACGATCTGGGCGTGCATTCCTCAGCCGAGCTGGTGCAATATGCGATACGGCATGGGCTGGTGTCGGTATGAACCGGTGGAATGGGAGCAGAAGCCATGTGGAAACCAAACCTTCTTTTCGTTTCCAAGGCCGCTGTAGCGCTGGCACTCATGGCGTCCTCAGTGACCGCGAAGCCTCGAATCGAGGCGGCGAAACTTGAAACGCTGGCCATGGAGGCCCGTACGCCCGAGCAGCATGCGGCTGTCTCCCGGCAGTTCCGTCTTCGGGCGGAGGCGCTGGAGGCCGAGGCCGCCGGGCATGAGGCCAACGTGAAGAGGCTTACGAAGTCGGCGGGAGCAATGGTGCGGAAATGGCCCGGCATGGCGACGAAACCGCTCGAAGCGGAGCGGGAGAAAGCCAAGGAAGCGCGCCTCGCAGCCAGGGAGAGCCGGAAGTTGGCGGAGAAACACCTCCGGCTCAGCGTGGAGGCGCTCGGCGAAAGGAAGTAGCGGCCCGGAGCCCCTCTCTTGTGGAAGACTATAAGGAGGGGCAGAACATGATCCAAATGAAACCACTTTCCGCTCTTGCTCTTTCCCTTTTTCTCGCCGCCTCCTTGAGCGCGCGGAGCAACCAGTCATCCACGTCCGGAACCAAGATCCGGAAAGGCGCCACGGACATCGGCTCGGGCGTCAAGGAAGGCGTGACAGGGGTCGCGGGGAGGGTAGCGGGAGGAGCCAAACATGCCGCCACGAAAGTAAAGGATGGCTCAGTGAACGCCGCCGACAAGACCGGTGACGCGACGAAGGATGCGGCGGCGAAAGTGAAGGGCGGCGCTGTGAACGCTGCCGGCAAGACCGGCGACGCGACGAAGGATGCAGCGGCGAAAGTGAAGGGCGGCGCCGTGAACGCTGCCGGCAAGACCGGCGACGCGACGAAGGACGCGGCGGCGAAGGTGAAGGGCGGCGCCGTGAACGCCGCCGGCAAGACTGGCGATGCGACGAAGGATGCGGCGGCGAAAATGAAAGACGGCGCCGTGAATGCCGCCGGCAAGACCGGCGATGCGACGAAGGACGCGGCGGCGAAGATGAAAGACGGCGCCGTGAATGCCGCCGGCAAGACCGGCGACGCGACGAAGGACGCGGCGGCGAAGATGAAAGACGGCGCCGTGAACGCTGCCGGCAAGGCAGGCGACGCGACGAAGGACGCGGTGGCGAAGGTGAAGGGCGGCGCTGTGAACGTTGCCGGCAAGACCGGCGACGCGACGAAGGACGCGGCGGCGAAGATGAAAGACGGCGCCGTGAACGCTGCCGGCAAGACCGGCGACGCGACGAAGGACGCGGCGGCGAAGGTGAAGGGCGGCGCCGTGAACGCTGCCGGCAAGGCAGGCGATGCCACGGCGGACACAGCCGGTAAGGTGAAAGACGGCACAGCCACTGCGGCGGGCAAGGTGGCGGATACCACCAGGGAAGGGACGCACCGTGTCGTCAAGAGCTCCAAGGCAGTTGGGAGGGGCGTCAGGGAAGGCGCCAAGGAGCTTACCCGTAAGAACTGACGAGCGGTTTCTGCGGATCCTCGATTCCGCGCAGGAAGAGGCGCAACGTCGCGCCGGGGAGCATCTGCACTGCCGCGCGGGCTGCTTCGGATGCTGCATCGGACCGTTTCCAATTACGCTGCTCGATGCGGCGCGGTTACGGGAAGGGCTGCGGCTGATGGAGCCGGAGAAGGCTGCGGCCATACGGAGGCGGGCTGCGGAGTCGGTTGCCGTGCTTCGGGGGCTCGACTATCCGGGCGACAAATCAAGCGGTCTGCTCGAGGAGAGCATCGCGGGGGAAGTTCTCTTCCAACCGCAGTTTCAATCACTCCCTTGTCCCGCGCTCGATCTCGAATCGGGGCAGTGCGAGCTTTACACGCATCGTCCGGCGGCCTGCCGCACGTATGGTCCTGCGATCCGTCTTGATGGCGAAGATCTGCCCCATTGCCCGCTCAACTATACGGACACTACGGCGGAGCAGATTGAAGAGTTCCGCGTGGATATCGACACGCGGGAGAGCGGACAGGCCGCGCTCAACGAATTTATCGAGGGCGGCGGCAAGCCGGGGCAGACGGTGGTCGCCTTCGCTCTCGCCTGCTGGAAAGGTTGAAGCTAATTTACTTACTCGCCGCGCAGCGCGATCAATGGACTCACAGTCGCTGCTCTGCGGGCCGGGACATAGCAGGCTGCCAGCCCCAACAGAGCCAAGAAAACGGACACGCTCGCGAAAACAACCGGATCGGTGGCGGTAACGCCATATAACTGGCTCCTGATCAGCCGGGTCAATGCGATGCCAGCCATAGCCCCAAGCGCGATGCCGGAACACGCCAGGATGAAGCCTTTGAGCACGACCATACGGACGACCGCCTGCGAACTCGCACCGAGGGCCACGCGAATTCCGATCTCTCGTGTGCGCTGAGTAACCGTGTAAGACATCACGCCATAAACCGATTCAGCCGCATCTTAAAGCCGCCATCGGGAAAACTGCGCGGGTCCTCTTCCGCGAATGCGGCAAGAATCGAGTGCAGATCGGCCGATGCGGTTTCCAGGGTGACGCCTGGTTTGAGCCGCGCGTGGACGAGCACGCGTGTTTGGGGCTTGGCCTCCGAAGGCAGCGGAAGCCAGATAGCAGGCTGGCTGGGATTCGTGTAGAGCGTAAACCTTTCCGGCATCACTCCGATGACAATGTGGTTGGCTCCATTCACGCGAATTTCGCGGCCAAGCACCCGCGGGTCTCCGCCGAAACGCCGCTGCCACAACAAGTGGCTCAAGATGACCACCTGCCTCGGAGCGGAGCCCGATCCATAGTCATCGGGGAGGAACGTCCGTCCGAGCAGCGGTGTCACACCGAGAAAATCGAATGCGTTGCTGCTAAACAACTTCCCGCCAACGAATTCAGGATCGCCACCAGCTTCCGTGAGCCGGAGGCTTTCAAATCCCATGGCGAAGGCATCCTCGAGTGTCCGGCTGCGCTGCCGGACGGCCCGGAACTCGGGCAGGGACAACATCCCGCGACCCTGACCCTTTTTAACCGGCGCGATACCGACGCTCACCATGCGGTCATAGTCCTTGTAGGGAAACGGGTCGAAGAGGACCGCGTGGACAACGCTGAAGATGGAAGTGACAGCGGCGATACCGAGGGCCATCGACAGGATGGCCAGCAAGGAAGCGCCGGCGTCTTTGATGAGCATCCGGCAACCGAATCGGATATCGCGGAACATATTTCTCATTGCCGGAGTATACGATGGTCTCTCAGAAATCAAAAGAACAGCTTCAGCCCGAACTGAATAATGCGCATCGGGTTGCGAAGGCCGCGCACCTCGCCGACACGCGGGGCGTCGGGAGTGATCGAATTGATGCTGATAAAACCGATGTTGGTCGGGTCGCCAAAATACGGTGTGTTGAAGGCATTGAAGAATTCGGAGCGGAACTGTAGTTTCACTCGTTCGATGACCTCGAAGTTCTTGAACAGGGAGAAGTCGAGGTTGTGCTGGGGCAGGTCGCGGATGATGCCCACTCCCGAGTTTCCGAAGTGGCAGAGATCCGGGCGGCTGGGGATGTTGCAGGTGACGCGCTGGAAGGCGTTGGGGTCGAACATCAACTGGCGGTTGCGGGTATCGAGGCGTCCGTCGCTGATGCGATCGGGGCGGGCGGCGCTGCCGGTGTTGAGGTCGTTGCCCAGGCTGGGGGTGAACGGGAATCCGGATCGTAGGGAAACGATGCCGTTGCTTTGCCACCCGCCAACGAAGTACTTGAGCGGGCCTCGCAAGCCGGCGCCGGGCAGTTCCCAGACGTAGTGCGCAGCGAAGACATGCGTCTGATCGAAGCGGAAGAGGCCGCGGGAGCCGGCGCGGTTGCGGGGGTCCTGAAGAAATGCGCCTTCGTTTCCGCCTGCTTCGCCGTCGCCGTGCGCCTTGCTGTAGGTATAGGCAGCGCCGAGTGAAAGTCCTTTGGCGAAGCGTTTGTCGACTTTGGTTTGGAGCGCGTGGTAAAAGGAGTTGCCGTAGCTGTCGAGGTAGCGGATGGTGCTCACCGTCTGGATGCCATTGGCCGGCAGCGCGGGATCATAGAAGGATTGGAAAGGGCGGCGGGATTGGACGTCGGTGTTGGTGGAGGGGAGGGCGTCGTTGAAGTTGCCGATGCTGTTGCCGGTGTGCGTGCCCTTGTTGCTGACGTAGCCGATAGTCCAGACGATGCTCTTGGGGAGTTCGCGCTGGATGTCGAAGTTCCATTTCCAGACGTCGCCATCCTTGGTGTCCGGCTTGATGTGCAGTACGGCCACAGGGCGCGAGACGGCCGTGCCGCCGGAAGCGGTCAGGAAGGGATCGTTCAAGGTGAGGATCGGGGCGCCGGGGCGGTACTTGCGCGTGGGGATGCTCACGCCGTTGACGGTGACGTTTTGCGCCGTGTCAGTAATAGAGGTGTAGAGGAGGCTTCCCGACTTGGGCGGCATGAGGGCGAGGATGGACCAGGTGTTGAGGTGCTGAACGTTGTCGAACCAACCGGCTCCCGCGCGGATGACCCATTTCACAGCGGGGCGGAAGGCGAAGCCGATGCGAGGCATGAAGAAACCCGGCCGCTGTGTCCATAGCTTCACCGCGCCTCTCTCATCGACGGTGCTCGGATAGATGACAGGGATGGTGGCTCCGCCCACCTGGTAGCCGGCTCCGCGGCCGGCGTCCTTTTCGCCAACGAAGTCAAAGGTGCGCCAGAGTCCCTCGGCGTCGGAAGGTACGCCGACGTAGTCCCAGCGGAAGCCGAGGTTCAAAGTGAGACGCTTGGTGACCTTCCAATCGTCATTGATATAGGCTCCGGCGCGGGTGGCGCGGGTAAAGGTCTGCGACTCGCCTTCGGGGGTTTGGGTGGTGTTGGGGAGGCCCATGAGGAATGATGCGAAATTGAGGCCGGTCTCGTTGCCGCTGAAAGTGATCGAGCCCTGCCAGAGGTTCCCGCCTGCTCTCTGCATGGAGATGCGGTAAACCTCGGCGCCCATTTTGATGGTGTGGGTGTTCCTGATGTAGGAGAGGTGATCGCCCATTTGATAGGTGGCCATGCGGTCGAGTCCGCTTCCGTTGATGCGCTCGCCGATGGTGAAGCCTAACAGGGGAACGCCCTGCTCGCGCGGGGTCAGTTTGCGGTTGCCATCGTTGGGCTGGCGAAATTGCCCGATGCCGAGAGAGTCGATATCGAAGTCGCCCTGGTTGTGGAGCGTAGTGAGGTTATCGTTGGAGATGTTGAAGCCGAAGCGCGCCTCATTGATCAGCCTTTGATTGAAGGTGTGGACCCATTGCGTGGCGAGGTTCGCCACATGGGATGGCGTGTAGACGGGGAAGTTAGGGTTGATGTAGTTGTTGTCGGTACGCGACCAGTCGATGGCGATGCGGCCGAACACGCGGTCGCGTTCGTTGAAATAATGATCGACGCGGCCGAAGTACTGGTTGGCGCTGATGGGCTGATCGATGGCCTTGCGGACGGTGAAGTCGAGCGGGTCCAACTGGGAGAAGTCCGCGCGGGGGAGGAATTTGCCGATGACATTCTTCGCTCCGGCGTGAATGCGCGTTTGCGGGAGGATGTTGCCGGGGAAGGGCACGCCGGTGTAGGGGTCGTAGATCACAATAGGGTTGCGGAAGGGGCGGCCTGTGGCCGGGTTTGTGGGAAGATTGAGGAGTTGCGTGAAGATGCCGTTGCGGAACTGGTCCTGGGGGAACCAGGCGGTCTGGACGTTGCCGAGCACATCGCGGCGGGATTCCCAGTTGAAGGCCCAGAAGGTGCGGTTCCTGATGAGGGGGCCGCTGACGACAAGCCCGAACTGATTGCGCCGGAGTTTGTCCTTCTTGTTGCGCGTGGCGCCGGGAGCGATTCCGAAGTTGAGGAAGTAGTTTTCGGCGTCGAGTTTGTCGTTGCGGAGAAACTCGAACAAGGTGCCGTGGAGGCTGTTCGTTCCGCTCTTCATCGTCATGTTGACGACGGCTCCACCGCCGAAACCGTACTCGGCGGAATAGGCGTTGGTCTGGATTTTGAACTCCTCGAGGGCTTCGACGGAGGGCACGAAGTTGGTGATGTGGATGCGCGGGTCCTTGGCGTCCACGCCATCGAGGCTCACCACCTGGAAGGTTTCGCGCACGCCATTGGCGCTGACGGAGAAGCCTTGGCCGGGGATGGGGAACCCGCCAAGGCCGTCGCCGCGGCCGGTGCGTTCGCCGAACTGGACTCCGGGGACCAGCGTGGCGAGGCTGACGACGTTGCGGCCGTTGAGCGGCAACTCGATGATGCGCTTGTTTTCGATGACGCCGCCGACATTGGAGTTTTCCGTGTTGAGGAGAGCCGCGGTGGCGGAGACTTCGACGGTCTCGGTCAATTGTCCGACTTGCAATTGGAAGTCCTGGCGCACCTGTGCGGCGGTTTCGACGCGGAGGTTGCGCACTTCTCCGGTCTTGAAGCCGGAGAGTTCCACTTTGACGTCGTAGTTGCCGACGGGAATCAGGGGGAAGGCATAGGCGCCTGCCGTATTAGTGGACACGGTGCTGGTGACCCCGGTGGCGACATTGGTGGCGGTGACTTTGGCCCCCTCGATGACAGCACCGGTCGAATCGGAGACGACGCCTTCGATAGTCTGCGTGGACGATTGTGCCAGAAGCACGGAAACGGTTGCGAAGAGAGCGAACACCGACCTCATAGGATTTCCTCCCGAGGGTTGTCGCGAGCCTAATTGTGAAGAGGGCAACTGGTGCGCAGAGAATCGACCACTCTACCCCCCGTTGTAAGCAGAGTTGAAAACCCGGATTTTCAGAACGTTAATGGAGGAATTGGAGGAAGTCAAGGGGAGATGCAGGAGGGGCGTAATATCGTTAAGCGATAGTCATGACGGCGGCGAAAAAAGGGCGGCGCCGTAGCGCCGCCCTGAGGCAAGATCGAATGTGCTTCTAAAAGAGGAACTTCAAACCGAACTGCATGCGGCGCATGGGGGTGCGCAGGCTACGGATTTCGCCGTTGCGGCTCCCATCAGGAATGATCACGTTGGCATTCGAGAAGCTGATGCCGCCCGGGTTGTTGAACCAGGGAGAATTGGTCGCATTGAAGGCTTCCCAGCGGAACTGCAGTTTGGACCGCTCGCCGATAGGGAAGTTCTTGTACATCGAGAAGTCGATGCGCCGTTCGCCAGGGCCGCGCAGGCTGTTGTAGCCGTTGCTGCCGAGGTGGCAGAGATCGGGGCGGGAGTTGATCTGGCAGGTGACCCGCTGGAACGCCTGCGGGTTGTACCACAGCCTGCGCGTGGGGTTGTCGAGTTTGGGATCGCTGATGACGTCGGGGCGGACGGCTCCGTTGGGGAGCGCCAGGTCGGCGCCGCTCTGGCCGATGTTGAGCGGGAATCCGGAGGCGAGGCTCAGGATGCCGTTCAACTGCCAGCCGCCGATGACCCATCGTACGGGGCTCTTGATGTGCCGGCCCGGCAATTCGTACACCCAGTTCGCGACCAGGCGCTGCGTCTGGTCGAAACCTAACAAACCACGAGAGCCGCGGCGGTCGCGAGGATTCTGGAAAGACGCGCCTTCCTGTCCCCCGTTTTCGCCATCGCCGTTCGTTTTGCTGTAGGTGTAGGAAATGCCGAAGGTCAGGCCGCGGCTGAAGCGTTTGTCCAACTTCGCCTGAAGGGCGTGATAGAAATCTTCGCCGTAGGAATCGATGTAGCGGATACGGCCGGTGGCTTGAACCCCGAGGCCGGGGGTAGCGGGGTCATAGAATTCGGGATACGGCCTGTTGGCCTGGAAAAAGGTCTGCGCGGGCTGGAGCGGGTCGTTCCAGTTGATGACGCTGTTGCCGACGTTGGCGCCCTTACTTCCGACGTAGCCGATGGTGAGGGCCATGTTGCTCGGCAGTTCGCGCTGAATGTCGAAGCTCCACTTCCAGACCTGGCCGTCCTTGTAGTCGGGCGGAACATAGAGAACGTCAACCGGGCGGATGGTACGCCTGCCGCCGCCGGAGGTAAGGAAGGGGTCCGAGAGAGTGAGAACATTCGACCCCGGCACGTAGGTCTGGGTCGAGATGTTGTAGGTGTTGCCGTTGGAGCCGGCCACGGGTATGGTCTGGGCGACATGCATCGAGGTCTGGTAGACCTGGCTGCCGGCCTTGGGAGGCATGAGGTTGAAGATGGTGTAGGTGTTCTGGTGTTGGAGGGCGTCGAACCAGCCCGCGCCGGTACGGATGACCCACTTGTCGGTGGGCCGGAAGGCAATTCCGATGCGCGGCATGATGAAACGGAACTTCTGCTGCTCCATCAGTTTGACGGCCCCGGTGGAGTCGACGGCTCCGGGGAAGACGCTGGGGATGATGGTTCCGTCGCCCTTTTTGTAACCGGCGCCGCGTCCGATGCTGGTTCCGAGGCCGGGGATATCGAAGGTCCGCTGGAGGCCATGGGAGTCGACGGGCCAGCCGTTGTAATCCCAACGCAGACCGAGGTTTACCGTGAGGCGGGAACTCACCTTCCAGTCGTCGTTGATATAGGCTCCGGCGCGGTGAGCGCTGGGGAATGTGAGGGGAAGGCCTTCGGGAGTTTGCGTGCTTTTCGGACGGCCGAGGAGGAAGGAAGCGAAGGAATAGCCGGCCTGCGCGCCACTGAATCCGAGGAGGCCTTCCTCGAGGTTCGCTGCGCCGCGCTCGATGTAGAGACCGTAGTATTCCGCGCCCATTTTCAGGTTGTGCTTGCCCTTGAAGTAGGAAACGTGGTCGCCGAACTGCCAGGTGCGCATGTTGTCATAGCCGTTGCCGTTGGTCAGTTCCTGAAGCGTGAACGGAAGTCCGGTGAACTGGGGGATGCCATGTTCACGCGCGGTCAGCTTGCGGCTGCCGTCGGAGGGGATGCGGAACAGGCCTACTCCCAACTTGTCCATGTCGAAGCTGGTGTTGTCCGTACGCGGGTTCGAGGTGAGGTCGTCAGAGATGTTGAACCCGAAGCGCGCTTCGTTGATCATGTTCGGGCTGAAGGTGTGAATCCACTGGGTGGCGAGGTTGGTCACCTTGGAGTCCACAAAGACCGGCAGGTTCGGGTTGATGTTGCTGCGGGTCAAGCCGGAGCGATCCCAGGCGAGGCGGGCGAAGACACGGTCGGAGGAGGAGAAGTTGTGATCGACGCGGGCGAAGTAGGTGTTCACGTCCGTCGGCGTCGGGACGGCCGCCCGCGCGGTGAAGTCCAGTGGATCCTGCTGCACAAACTGTGCCTTGGGGATGTAGAGATTCAGCACGTTGAGGGCGCCGGGGAAAAGTCGGGACTTGGGAATGACATTGTTGGGGAAGACCTGGCCGGTGTCCGGGTCCCAGATGATGGTGGGGTTCACAAAGCGGCCATTTGCCTCGTAGCCCTTTTGCAGAAGGCTGAAGTCTCCCTCGCGGAAGGGGTCAATGGGCCAATTCGATGTCTGCACGACGCCTTCGCGAGTCCGGCGCGATTCCCAGTTGAAGGCCCAGAAGGTTTTGTTCTTGCCGTTGTAGAGCTTGGGGATCATCACTGGTCCGCTGAGGACGAGCCCGAACTGGTTCTGGCGGAGGGTGTTCTTCTTCGCGCGCTCCGTGCCAGCCGCGCGTTCGAAATTGAGGAAGTAGTTTTCGGCATCGAACGCATCGTTGCGGAGGAAGTCAAAGAAGGCGCCATGCAACTGGTTGGTGCCTGATTTCATCGTGACCGAGACGACCGCTCCGGAGCCGAAGCCGTACTCGGCGTTGTAGGCATTGGTCTGGATCTTGAACTCTTCGATGGCCTCGATGGAGGGGACGAAGTTCATGATGTGGATGCGGGGGTCCTTGGCGTCCACGCCGTCGAGCGAAGCCACCTGAGAGGTTTCGCGCTGGCCGTTGGCGCTAACCGAGAAGCCCTGACCGGGAATGGGAAATCCACTGGAACCGTCGCCGAGGCCCGTGCGCAAACCGAACTGGACGCCGGGGACGAGGACGGCGAGGTTCTGCATGTTGCGGCCGTTGAGAGGAAGTTCGGTGATGCGGCGGTTCTCGATGACGGCGCCGACGGTGGCGTTTTCAGTCTGGAGTGCGACGCCGCTGGCCACGACTTCAATCGACTCGGTGAGGCTTCCCACGCTGAGCTTGAAATCCTGCCGGACCTGGGCGGCGGTTTCCACGCGAATGTTGCGGACGCTTTCCACCTTGAAGCCGGCGACCTCGCACTTGACGGTGTAATCGCCTACGGGGACGAGGGGGAAGGTGTAGTTGCCGCTATCGTTTGTGGTGGCTGTCTGGGCTACATTCGTAGCCTGGTTGGTTGCAGTGACCCTGGCGCCCGCGATGGCGGCGCCTGTCGTATCGGTGACGATGCCTTGAATGGTCTGTGTGGTGGATTGCCCAAACAGGAGAACTCCAGAGAGCAGGAACGCGGCGGAGAAGGTGACACAAGATCGATAACTCATCTGTTTTAACGCCCCAATGATCTGAGATTTCAAACAGGATTTCAAGAACTGTAGTGGAATGAAACTTGAAAGTCAAGACGAATTGCGGCGCTGTGGTTCCAAGGAGCAGGAAAAGAGGCGAGACATGGAGAACAGGCGGGTACTTCAATATGAAAAACAGCGATTATAATATTGTCAATTGTTCTATAACCGATTAGAAGTTGGGAACTGGCGCGGCGGCGCGGAACGGCTTGAGCGCCAGCGGTTGGACGGGCCATACGCTGCGCGGAGATGCGAATGGCGGCGAAGAGTCTTCCCCCTCGCGCCGCCGAAAGAGGAAAGAGGAGCATAAAAAAGGGGCGGCGCCGGAGCGCCGCCCTCGAGACAAACAGGTAGTATCTGGTTCAGAACAACAGTTTCAAGCCGAACTGCATGCGCCGCATGGGATTGCGGATGCCGCGGATTTCGCCGTCACGGACTCCGTTAGGCGTAATCTGGTTGGCGTTGGAGAAGCTGATGCCGCCCGGGTTGCTGAACCAGGGAGTATTGGTCGCGTTGAACGCTTCCCAGCGGAACTGCAACTTAAACCGCTCGGAGAGCGCGAAGTTCTTGTACATCGAGAAGTCGATGCGCCGTTCGCCGGGGCCGCGGAGGCTGTCGTAGCCGTTGCTGCCAAGATGGCACAGGTCAGGCCGCGAGTTGATCTGGCAAGTGACCCGCTGGAAGGCTTGCGGATTGAACCAGAGTTTCCGCGTCGGATTATCGAGGTTGGGGTCTCCGACTACGTCGGGGCGCACGGAGCCGTTGGGAAGCGCCAGGTCACCCGCGCCCTGCGTAATGGTGAACGGGAAGCCCGAGGCGATGCTGAGGATTCCGTTGAGCTGCCACCCGCCGATGACCCATTTCGCGGGACTCTTGATGTTCTGTCCAGGAAGTTCATACACCCAGTTACCGGACAGGCGGTGGGTTTGGTCGAACGAGAACAAGCCACGCGAACCGCGGCGGTCGCGGGGATTCTGGAACGAAGCGCCTTCCTGTCCGCCGTTTTCGCCGTCTCCGTGGGACTTGCTGTAAGTGTAGGAGATGCCGAAGGTGAGGCCCTTCGAGGCACGCTTGTTCAGCGTCGTCTGCAGGCCGTGATAGAAGGACTCGCCGAAGGAATCGATGTACCGGATGCGTCCTGTCGCCTGAACACCCAGGTTCGGAGTGGCAGGGTCGTAGAACGACGGATAGGGCCGGTTGGATTGGACGAATGTTTGCGTCGGCTGAACCGGGTCGTTCCAGTTGATGACGCTGTTCCCGATGTTGGCGCCCTTGCTGCCGGCATAACCGACGGAGAGCGTCAGGCTGGGGGTCAACTCGCGCTGGATGTCGAAGCTCCACTTCCACACCTGGCCATCTTTGTAGTCCGGCGGCAGGTAGACGACGTCAACCGGGCGAATTGTGCTGCTGCCCCCGCCCTGGGTGAGGAACGGGTCGCTCAGCGTGAGCACGTTCGAACCGGGCACGTACGTCTGGGTCGAGATATTGAAATTCTGGCCGTTGGAGCCGAGGACAGGCACAGTCTGCGCGACACGCATCGAGGTGAGGTAGACCTGGCTGCCGGCCTTCGGGGGCATCAGGTTAAAGATGGTGTAGGTGTTCTGATGCTGGAGGTTGTCGAACCACCCTGCGCCGGTACGGATGACCCATTTGTCCGTGGGGCGGAAGGCGATGCCGACGCGGGGCATGAAGAAGCGGAAACGCTGCTGCGCGGTGAGTTTCAACGCGCCGGCGTCTCCCAGCGCAGCGGGAAACACCGAGGGAATGATTGCGCCGTTGGCCGTCTTGTAGCCGCCGCCACGGCCGATGTCCGCGCCCAGGCCAGGGATGTCAAACGTCCGTTGCAGGCCGTGCGAATCGATGGGCCAGCCGTTGTAGTCGTAGCGCAAACCGAGGTTGACCGTCAGCCGCGAGTTCACTTTCCAGTCGTCGTTGATGTAGGCTCCAGCGCGATTGGCGTGCGGGAAGGTCAGCGGGATACCCTCGGGAGTTTGCGTTGAGTTCGGCCGTCCCAGCAGGAAAGAAGCGAAGGAGTAACCGGCCTGGGCGCCGGAAAAGCCGAGCAATCCTTCTTCCAGGTTGGCGGCGCCACGTTCGATCCAGAGGCCGTAGTATTCCGCGCCCATCTTCAGGTTGTGCTTCCCCTTGAAGATGGAGAAGTGGTCGCCGAACTGGAACGTCTTCATGTTGTCGTAGCCGTTGCCGTTCGTCAGTTCCTGCAAAGTGAAGGGAAGGCCGGTGAACTGCGGGATGCCGTGTTCGCGGGACGTCAGCTTGCGGTTCCCGTCGGAGGGGATGCGGAAGAGGCCGACGCCAAGCGAATCCATGTTGAAGCTGGTGTTATCCGTGCGCGGATTCGAGGTCAAGTCGTTGGTGACGTTGAAACCGAAGCGCGCCTCGTTGATCATCGTCGCGCTGAAGGTGTGAATCCACTGGGTGGCGAGGTTGGTGATCCAGGAATGCCGGAATACGGGCAGGTTGGGGTTGATGTTATTGCTGGTGAGGTTGGAACGGTCCCAGGCCAGGCGGCCGAAGACGCGGTCGCGCTCGCTGAAGTTGTGGTCCACGCGGGCGAAGTAGGTGTTCACGTTGGTGGGCTGCGGAACCGCGGCGCGCGCGGTAAAGTCTGTTGGATCTTCCTGTACGAACTGCGCCTTGGGCACATAAAGGTTCAACACATTCAGCGATCCGGGGAAGAGGCGGGACTTGGGAATGATGTTGTTGGCGAATGGCTGCCCGGTGTCCGGATCCCAGATCAGAGTGGGAGCGACGAACTTTCCGTTGGCGGTGTATCCGTTCTGCAACCTGCTGAAGTCGCCTTCGCGGAAGGGATCAATAGGCCAATTCACGGTGGAGACCACGCCTTCCCGCGTTCGCCGCGCCTCGTAGTTGAATGCCCAGAATGTCTTGTTCTTCCCGTTGTAGAGTTTGGGGATGACCACGGGCCCGCTGAGCACGAAGCCGAACTGATTCTGGCGAAGAGTGTTTTTCTTCAGCCGCGTGGTGCCGGGGGCGAGTTCGAAGTTGAGGAAGTAGTTTTCCGCGTCGAGTTTATCGTTGCGCAGGAAGTCGAAGAAAGCGCCGTGAATGGTGTTGGTTCCGGACTTCATCGTCACGGAAACAACAGCCCCGCCGCCCCATCCGTTTTCGGCGTTGTAAGCGTTGGTTTGAATCTTGAACTCTTCAATCGCCTCGATGGAGGGAACGAAGTCCATGGTATGCACGCGGGGGTCTTTCGCGTCCACGCCATCGAGCGAGGCCACCTGGTTCGTCTCGCGCTGGCCATTGGCAATGACGGCGAAACCCTGGCCGGGAATGGGGAAGCCGCCCGAGCCGTCGCCGGTTCCGGTGCGGATGCCGTATTGGACTCCGGGAACCAGTACCGCGAGGCCCTGCATGTTGCGGCCGTTCAGCGGCAGTTCCACGATGCGGCGGTTTTCGATGACAGCGCCGACGGTGGCGTTCTCTGTCTGAAGGGCTACGCCGGTGGCAACGACTTCAATCGACTCGGTGAGATTTCCGACAGTGAGCTTGAAATCCTGCCTGACCTGGGCAGCGGTCTCCACGCGAATGTTGCGGACGCTTTCCGTCTTGAAGCCGGAGACTTCGCACTTGACGGTGTAATCGCCCACGGGGACGAGCGGGAAAGTGAAGTTTCCGCTCTCGTTTGTTGTGGTTGTCTGGGATACGTTCGTACCCTGGTTGGTGGCGGTGACTTTGGCGCCGGCGATGCTTGCGCCGGTGGTATCGGTCACGATGCCTTGAATCGTTTGTGTCGTCGACTGCCCGAAGAGGCAGACGGCTGACAAGAGAGATAAGACGAGGGTGATGGCCCTGCGATAGTTCATTGTTTAACCCCCACGGAGCTGAGAAATCTTGAGAACAGGATTTTAAGAACTTTAGTTTAATGGTAGCGGAAAGTCAATAGGAGGCACGCTATCGATAACGCAAGCTCATCTTCGGGTTCTTCGCTCCCACAGCTTCGCAGAAAGTGGGGATTCTCTTGTTGAGTCATCAAATCAGCGAGTTAGCGGGTGGAAGGGGCAACTCCGGAGCCAGGCTAGCGACGATGGCAGTCCTATTCTCCGTTCAGAATGCTGGAAGAGGAATGCGATTCCCCTAGGCGCACCCCCGCCTCTTGCCCGCGATGGGATGGGATGGGGCAAAACATGACAGAATGGCGCGTATCTACTGGTATGATGATGGATGCATCCTCACCTGTCCGGCGGGCATCCTAAGAACTTAGATTCCAAACACGAAGGAGACAAACATCGCATGCCGTTCACGTTACCGGCTCTACCCTACGCTCATGACGCTCTGGAACCGTACATCGATAAGCTGACCATGGAGATCCATCACGGCAAGCACCATGGCGCCTACGTCGCGAATCTCAATAAGGCGATCGAGTCCGCGCCGAATCTGGCCGGAAAGACCCTGGAGGAGTTGCTGGCGAACAATGCCGGGGCGGTTCCCGAATCGATCCGAACGGCGGTCCGCAACAATGGGGGAGGCCACTGGAACCACTCGCTATTCTGGACGCTGATGGGGCCGGGCGGCGGGGCTCCGGTGGGGAACTTTGCCGCCGCGGTGAAGAGCGTCTTCGGGAGCTTTGACGCGTTCAAAGAGAAGTTCGCCGCCGCCGGCGCCGGCCGTTTCGGATCGGGCTGGGCCTGGGTGATCAAGGAAGGCTCATCGCTCGCGATCACGTCGACGCCGAACCAGGACACGCCGATCATGGAAGGGAAGGCCGCCGTATTGGGCCTGGACGTGTGGGAGCACGCCTACTACCTGAAGTATCAGAACCGCCGGCCCGAATATATCGCGGCGTGGTGGAACGTGGTCAATTGGAAGGCTGTCGAAGACCGTTTCAATTCCCTCTGATCTTTCCCGCCTTGTTTTGGGTGGGCGGCGCTCGCGGCCGCCCACCTGTCTGACATAGCGTGTCAATGGCTCTACGCCTGGAACGCGGGACCCGCGTACTGTACCGCAGGCCCCTTTTCAGCTAAACACGACGCCCCTAAGGATTGCGGATGAGCAGAGACGCTGCCAAGCGCCGAGCCTTCCAGCAGAAGGGGCGTCGAGAGGAGTCTCGACGCGGCACGCAAGTGCGCGCGCCACGGCAGCCCGGCGCCAATGCGCATTGGAATCACAGGGTTTGTTCAGGGGCGCTACAGAACTGTTTCCGGAGCTTCTTTCCGGCTGGTGAATTTGCACCTTGCGTGGTAAGAATTGGTTGGAGGAAACAGGGTGAATTATAAAGACAAGTGTCTGGGACAACGCGCAATAACGGAGTGGGGACTCTCCTGATCTGGTAGACTCGTTGGACATAGTAGGGTGCTATGCCTTACGTTCCAGGCTGCAGGTACGACCTGTTCATCAGCTACGCGAGCGAGAACGATCGGGACGGCTGGGTGACTCAGTTCGTCGCGGCGATTGGTCAGGAACTCGGGGACCTGCTGGGGCGTCACTTTTCACCAAAAGACTCGATCTTTTTCGACCGGAACAATCTGCAAACCGCGCAATCATTTCCTCAGGAACTGGCGGCGGCAGCGCGCGACAGCGCCATTCTGATTCCGCTGTTATCACCCAGTTACCTGACGTCGTGGTGGTGCGACCGGGAACGAACGGAGTTCTTCGGATCGATGCCGCACCGCGCCGAGGAGGTGGATTGTCTTGCTCCGGTTGTAGTGCGGCCGTTCGAGGAGGCGAGGCTGGACTCGCTCTACCGCAAAGTCCTACGCGTCTCCTTTCTCAGCGCCGATGGACAGACCCCGGTTGCGCCGGGCTCGCCCGAATGGGCCTCGATGTACCGTGAGTTCGCGCGCCAACTCAGGAACGCACTGGAAAAGTTGCGCCGTAAATGCAGGCCGATCTTTGTCAGCCGCGGACCGGAGCAACTCCGGAACTGGTGCCAGGCGGAGTTGCAGCGGCGGCAGTTCCGCACCACGCCGGAAACGCTCACCGAGCTGAACGACGCCGAAAGGTGCCGGGTGTGCCTCCAGGAGGCCTTGCTGGCGCTGCATTTTCTGGGCGGATCGGAGCCGGCGTCGTTCGAGACAATCGAAGCCTCGGTGGCGCTGTGCCCTGGACCAACGATCCTCTATCAGCCTTTCGGCGCGGATTTAACAGCCGACGAGCGGATCTGGTTGAGCGACTTCGAGCATGATCTACAATCGGAGCCGGGGAGATACCAGCGTCTGGCGGAAAAGTGCGATCAGGAACTGCTCGCATTGATTGACGAACAGGTGACGCGTCCGCCGGGCGCCGCCGCGGGCAAAGACGTTCCACCGCGGCTGGCCTTGATATGCGATGCGGCGGACCTCAACGGCGTTCGCCAACTGCAACGGGAGATCCAGACGAAGGGCCCGCTGGAAGTCCAGCTTCCCGACTTTCTCGCCGACCGTCTGCGGGCGATGGACCGGCTGCGCAAGTGGAGCGACTTTCTGGTGCGCGGGGATGCCCAGATTTTCTACTATGGAGCCACCGATCCGGCGCGCCTCGAAGCGATCTGGCTCAAGGCCCAGCAGCAGAAGCCGGAGGCAAGACGCAACTGGTATGTTGCACCGCCCGATGTTGAAGACAAGCGGCGGAGCTATCCGGAGGCATTGTGGAACGTGGATCAGGTCCTGAGTTTCCTGGAACGGGCGCGGGGAGCGAATGCACCATGACTCCGTCTCAACCGGTGCGAGTGAATCCGTACCGGGGGCTTGCCCCGTTCGAAGAGAGCGACGCCGAGGCTTTTTTCGGCCGCGACAATGAAATTGACGAACTGGTGGAGCGGCTGGAGTCGCGACGACTGCTGGCCGTAATTGGGGTTTCCGGCTGCGGAAAGAGTTCGCTCATCCGCGCCGGGCTGGTTCCGGTGCTGCGGATGGGGATGGCGTACGGATCCTCGTCTCACTGGCGAATTCAAATCCTCACGCCTGGAAGAGCGCCGCTTCGTTCGCTGCGCACCGCACTCGAGGCGGATGCGGATTGGCCGAAACTTTCGTTCGATCTTGTGGACCAAGCGCGGCAGATACTCAATCCGAACGAGAGCCTGCTTCTGGTAGTGGACCAGTTTGAGGAGATCTTCCACTTCCGTAAGGAGACGCTCGAGCAGGATGGCGGCAACGAGGCTGCGTTGTTCGTGAACCTGCTGCTGAACGCCGTCGACCAGAGGGAGGCGCCCATTTACGTGGTGCTGGCGATGCGCACGGACTTTCTGGGGGAATGCGCCCAATTCCGCGGTCTGCCCGAGGCGCTGAACTACTGCTACTACCTTGTTCCGCGCATGACGCGATTGCAGCAGCAGGAAGCCATTGAGCGGCCACTGCAGAAGCAGGAAGTCTCGATGCAGCCCGCACTCGTGCAGCGTCTGCTGAACGATTCGGCCGAGGATCCCGACCATCTGCCGGTCCTGCAACATCTGTTGAAGCGGTTGTGGGAAAGCTGGGAGGGGCGAGGCGGGCAGGGGCCGATCTCCGGGGTGGACTACGAAGGCACCGGGGGCTGGAGGAACGCCCTGGGTAACGATGCCGAAGCGGTCTTCGAGCGCTTTCCTCGAGAGCAGGAGGCAATCCGCCTGTTGTTTCAGTGGATCACCGACGGCAGCGCCGGAGAGAAGCCGGTGCGGCGCCCGCGGCCCTTTCTCGAGTGCGCGGCAGTGGCCGGCCTGGAGCGGGAGCGGCTCCTGGAGGTGATCGATGAGTTTCAAAACCGCGGGCTGCTGAGATTTCCCGATCACAACGAGCAATCGCTGGTGGACCTGCAGCATGAGAGCGTGGTGTGGCAATGGCCGCGACTGAAGGGCTGGATCCTCGAGGAGACTGAGAGTGCGGCGCAGTTACGCTTTCTCCTGCAATCGGCCCGGCTGGAAATGCCGCTCACTGGGCTGGCGCTCGAATCCGCTCTCCGCTATCGCGCGATGTTGTGGGAGGGAGGCCGGATCGCTCAGCGGTACCTTTCGGCTGAGGATGTGGCGATGGTCGGGCGCTGGGTGGACGAGAGCGAGCGCCGCAGGGTGGAGCAGGAAACCGCGGTCCAACTCCAGCGCGAACAGGCAAGGCTTTCCGCCGAAGCGAGAGAGTTGTCGGCATGGGCGGCGTTGAGCGGAGCAGAAGACCCCGAACGAAGTCTCATCCTTGGCCTGTATGCGTGGGGGAAACAACGCGCCATGGTGCCGGGCCTCGAGCAATTCCTCCACGGCGCCGTCCTCGAGTCGCAAAGCCGGCTGACGCTTCCTCATGCGAGCACTGTCCTTGCGGTGGCCTGGTCTCCGGACGGCGCGAGGATCGCCACTGCCAGCGACGACAACATCGTTACAGTGTGGCAGGCAGACTCGGGAACGAAGGTGGTGAGTCTGGGAGGCCACCAAAGTTCCATTCTCGATCTGGCCTGGTCTCCCGACGGGGACAGGCTGGCCACGGCAAGCTTCGACGGCACCGCCAAAGTCTGGGACGTGGACAAGGCGGCCGCCGTGACGACATTCTCCGGCCATTCGGACAGGTTGTGGTCCATTGGATGGTCGCCGGATGGAAGCAAGATCGCTACCTCGAGTTCCGATGGAACGGCCAAGGTATGGATTGCCGTTTCAGGGAGTGAATTACTGACACTGGGAGGCCATCAGGGAGCGGTTCTGACGGTGGCGTGGGCTCCGGAGGGGGACAGGCTGGCCACAGGCGGGGAAGATTTTGTGGCCATCGTATGGGAAGCCCGGACAGGTATCCGGCAGGCAACAATGATGGCACATCAAGGAGCGGTGAGAGGCGTCGCCTGGTCTCCGGACGGTGTCAAACTGGCCACATGCAGCGAAGACACGACGGTGATGGTTTGGCAAATGGAAACGGAACAGGTGCAAGTCTACCGCGCCCACATTGGAGCGGTCTGGAGCCTTGCCTGGTCCCCGGACGGAACGAGGCTCGCGACGGCAAGTTTTGACGGCACGGCGAAGGTGTGGGAGGCGGGAAGCGGCCGTGAACTTTCCACTCTGCGCGGCCACCAGGGATACATTGTCAGCGTCGTGTGGTCGCCGGATGGAAGTATGTTGGCCACAGCAAGCTTCGACGGCATGGCGAAGGTGTGGGAAACGGGCTACGGACGCGAAGTGATAAGTCTTCGAGGCCACCGGGGCTACATCTGCGACATTAGCTGGTCGCCGGACGGCTTACGGGCAGCCACCGGGAGTTTCGACAATACGGCCAAAGTATGGCGAGTGAAAAGCGGCGAAGACCTGACGACCCTTCGGGGGCATCAGAACGCGGTGCAGTGCTGCGCCTGGTCGCCGGACGGGGTCCGGGTGGCAACGGCAAGCGACGATCACACGGCCAGGATCTGGGATTCGGAAACCGGACGCGAGTTGATGGTCCTGAAGGGGCATGAAGGGTTCCTACGGAGCATTGCCTGGTCTCCGGACGGAGCGCTGCTGGCTACGGCGAGTAACGACAATACGGCGCGAATCTGGAATGCATTGTCGGGAGAGTGCGTGCGGACGATTTCCGGACACACCAACTGGGTGCGGAGCCTCGCCTGGTCTCCGGACGGAAGAATGCTCGCCACCACCAGCTATGACGGAACGGTAAAGATATGGGACGCGGGCTCGGGAGTTGACAAGCGAACGTTCAGTAGCCGGCCGGAGGCGGTATTGAGTGTCGCGTGGTCACCCGATGGCAGTAGGATTGCGGCGGCGAGCTTCGACAAGATTGCCGATGTGTGGGATGTGCTGTCCGGAGAGATCCTGGTGAGCCTGCGGGGCCATCGGGATTCCGTGGTGAGCATCGCGTGGTCGCCCGACGGCAGCAAACTGGCGACGGCCAGTTCGGATCGCACAGTGAAGGTGTGGGAGGCAGGTACGGGGCGCGAGTTGCTGACATTGCGCGGGCATCATGGCGGCGTCCTCAGCGTGGATTGGTCGCCTGACGGGAGGCTGCTGGCATCAGCGGGGGCTGACGGATTGGCGCAAATCTACGCCATCGCGCAGGACGATCTCTTGCGCCTGGTACGGTCCCGCATCACACGGGAGTTCACGGCGGAAGAATGCCGCCGCTACCTGAGCAGCGAACAATGCCCTCCGCTGCCGGAAGTTCCCTGACTTCCACCGGCGTCGTTTTCGAGTACTATAGCAATGGCCGGAAACGCTACACGAGAGGGGAGACAATGGCGAACGCATACCTCATCGCTTCCGAATACCGGGGCGGCCCAAGTCCGGGCGACGACCCTTCCATCTCCATCAATGAAAACACCAGCCTGCTGCAGGCAGTGGGCGCTCTGGTGACCAAGCTCAACCGCATGCATTTGAATCCCGGTTCGGTCGACAAGCTGTACATTGTCGGCGACAACAAGAAGGGGCATATCCATATCGGAAATGGATTGACGGTTTCGAATGCCAAAGTGCTGGCTCCGCTTGCTCCGTTTCTTGCTCCGGGGCGGGACCGCGTGGGAGCCGAACTTTCCGGTTTCAAGGTCAACAATGACGTGGCGAATCGGGACTTGATGAAGGCGATAGCTGTTACGCTTCAGGTGAGCGTAGCCGCGGATGGCGAATCGGCTCATCCAAAGAAAGCCTGAACCGCTCACGGCTGCGATACCATGGCTCGATGAAGCTGAGCCTTCTGGCGATCCTCCTTGCCGCCGCCGCGCTTGCGGGCGATAGCAGCGTGCAATCGAATGTGGTCTATGGCATGTATTCCGGCGCGGCGCTGTTGATGGATGTGCACCGGCCAGCGAATCCGAACGGCTACGGCGTTGTGTACGTGTCGGGCAGCGGGTGGACATCGCCGCTTGCCTACTCCGCGGCGCCGCTGAAATCGAATGCGCAATCGTTGCAATACGCCAAGCCGCTGGTGGAAGCGGGGTATACGGTCTTTACGGTAAACCACCGGTCATTGCCGCGGTTCCACTATCCGGCGGCGGTGGATGACGTGCAGCGGGCGGTGCGGTTCGTGCGGCACAATGCGGCAAACTTTGGAATTCGTCCTGAGAGGATTGGGGCTGCCGGGGGATCGTCAGGCGGCCACCTGGTGAGCATGCTGGGCACGCTCGATGGGAAGGGCAAAGAGGATGATCCGGACCCGGTGGAACGCGAGAGCGCTAAGGTGCAATGCGTTGTGGCCCGCGCGGCTCCGATCGACTTTTTCCGGATGAAGGCCGCGGGAATCTCCTTCGTAGGGATGGCAGTGCCCGCGGGCAAAGAGCCGGAAGTGATGAAGACCGAAGAGTACCGGACCTATCGAGAGGCCTCGCCGGTGTTTCATGTGACGCCGGACGATCCGCCGTTCCTGCTGATGCACGGGGACAAAGACCAATCCGTTCCTTTCGCGCAATCCGAGGAGATGGAGAAGGCGCTGAAGGCGGCAGGGGTTTGAAACTGATACGGGTGGAAGGCGCGGGGCACGGTCCTTCGTTTCCCGGAGCCGTAAATCCGCCGGATTACCTGGGCGAGATGGTGGCGTGGTTCAACCACTACCTGGCAGACAAGCCGTAGATCTCAGAGGTGGTGATCCGTGCGTTCCCCTCGGGGGCGGTTCTTGAATTCGCGGGCGAAGCGCACGAAGTTGTTGACTACGGCTTCGAAGATGATTTTGCCTTTTTCGGCCGTAGCGAGCGTGGGGTCGCCGTTGATGCCGGATTTGGAGAAGCGCGTCCAGTAATCCATCATTTTGATGGGGCCAGGATCGGTGAGGTCCTGCCAGATGAATTCGGATTGCGGCACACCCTGTTCCTTGCGAGCCTTGTCCATCTGGACACGGCGCCCGTCGAGATAGAGATAGACGGAGGTCTCCAATTCGCAGGCATGGGACATGCCGCCGCGGCCGGATTCACGGACTTTGCGGATGTCGGCGAGGGCGAGGGAAGGCCAAAGGAAGGGGGCGCAGAGGGCTTCGGTTTCGAGGATGGTGCGACGGGCGACGAGTTCGAGGATGGGCATGTTGGAGCCGTGCCCGTCGGCGATGAGGATGCGGCGGAATCCGTGATGGGCGACGCTCCTGGTGACATCGAGCACGAAGTGGAGGAGGTGCTCCATGTGGATGTCGATGGTACCGGGGAAGTCCATGTGGTGCGTTTCGAATCCATAAGGGATGATCGGCATCAGCAGGATGTCGCCGTTGGCGCGCTTAGCGGCTTCCACGCAGATCTCCCAGATGAGGAAGTTGTCGACATCTAACGGCAGATGAGGGCCGTGATCTTCCACCGAGCCGATGGGGAGGACGACGACAGGTTCCTGTTTGGCGACTTCCTTCAGTTCGACCCAGGTGTGGTGCTGGTAGAGGTAGGGGGTTTTCTCCATAAGATTTTCCTTTCACGTGATGGCCGGTTTGCGCGGGTCGATGATGAGCCACAGCAGCGCCCCGGCGAGATAGAGGGATGTGGTGACCCAGAAGACGGCGTTGAAGGAGCCGAAAATGCCGGCGAGCCCTGCCGATACCACGGGCGCGAGCATGCCGGAAATGCTCGAGGCGAGGTTCAGCCAGCCTCCGGCCGTGCCGCCGAACTTGCCGCCCAGATCGGTGCAGGTAGCCCACAGCACGGGGAGGGTCATGTCATGTGTTCCGGAAGCGAAGGCAAGGCACGCCACAGCCAGTTCGGGGGTACGCGCCTGGACGGCGGCGAAGAATCCGGCGGCTCCCAGGAGGAATCCGCCGGCTCCGACAATTCTCCTGCCCCAGAGGAGGCTTCCGGTGCGGCGGGTGATGGAGTCGGAAATGAAGCCTCCGAGCGCGCATCCGGCGGCGCCTGCAAGCAGCGGCAGGGCTGTGTAGAATCCCGAGCGAGCCAGCGTGAGTCCGTGTTCGCGGGTGAGATAGGTGGGCAGCCAGGTGACAAAGAACTGAAATCCGAATCCGGAGGCGAGGTAGGTGGCGCAGAGGATGAGCAGGTCGCGATTGAAGAGGAGTTTTTTCCAGGGGAGCGGCTGCGCGCGGAGCGGGGCCGGCGCTGCGCCCACGCGGATGATTTCGAGTTCCGGCTTGCTCACGCGGGGGTGATCGGCGGGATCGTCGCGATACCAGAGGGCGCATGCCGCCACCCATATCAGACCAATCGCTCCGAAAAGAACGAACGCGCCGCGCCAGCCAATCCAGGCGATCGCCAGTACGGCCAAAGGCGGCGAGACAGCGCCTCCGAGCCGCGCTCCGGTCCACATCATGCCATTGGCGAAGCCTCGCTCGTAGGCGGGGAACCATCGGGAGAGGGCTCTGGAGAGCGTGGGGAACGCGCCGGATTCGGCGGCTCCGAAGAGGAACCGCACCACAAGCAAGCTCGCGTAGCCGCGCGCCGCTCCGGTGAGGATGGTGAATATGGACCAGCCTCCGACGATGCGCGTCAGGGTGCGCTGCTGTCCCCAGCGGTCGCCGAGCCAGGAAGAGGGGATCTCGAAGATGCCGTAGGCGACGTAGAAGGCGGTGAAGACCCAGCCCATTTCGTATTGCGAGAGGTTGAGGTCGGTTTGCATCAGCGGGGCGGCGACGGCGATGCAGACTCGGTCGAGATAGGTGATGAATGCGCCGAGAACGACGAAGAGCAACACCCAATAGCGGACAGAGGCCATGGGAGCTATGGTAACGCGGGAGGCGCCAGGCCCGGCCGATTTCCAGGGCGGCGCGGTTGGCGGATTCGAGGGCCGCTTCCTATAGGCCGCAGGTCATGGGCAGCGGCCGGGCTTGCAGGAGAAGCGCTCGCACATTCCGGCGTAATATCAGTGATCGGGGTTTCGAATCACGTCAGATGCGCGGGAGTTCCAGACGCTGTCCCGGAAGGATCAGATTGGGGTTGGAGCCGATGACGCCGCGGTTCTGCTCATAGATCTGCGTGGCATGGCCCTGGTTTCCGTAGTAGAAGTCCGAGAGCATGGAAAGGTTTTCGCCGCGCGCCACGGTGTGGTAATGCGGCCCGGGGCAGGACCGGAGGATAGCCTGGTTGACGCGCGAGTATTCCGCCCGCGTGTCACGGAGAGCCACCTGGCGTCCCGTCTGGCGGCGGAAGATGCCGGAGATGATGTTGATGATCGTTTGCTGGATGAGACTGAAATCGCTGCGCAAGAAATGGCGGCCGCTGAAGATATCCTGGAGCGAGGAATCGCGAGCCACCTCGGCCGCCAGACCGTTCAGGATGGTACGGTTGTCGGCTACGTGCAGGTTTTCGTGACCGGTCCAGACGCCGCGGGCGCAGGCGGAGAGATCGCTGCTGATGAAGATCTGCTGCCGCAGGCGGATGGCGATGGATCCGGTGTTCCACCAGAACTCGCCGCCGCCGGTGTTCCAGTTGGTTGCGGTAAGGTCGGTTGTGATGGCGGGGACGGTGACGGCGAGAGCCTGGTCAGCATGCGGGTTCCCGGTCTCGGCCGACCACCTGATGACCTCCGAGGTGCTGACGATTTGAGGAGATACGGAGGGTGTGGTGTCGGTGGTAGTGATGTGCGGAAACATGTAGTCCTCCTTTGACTAGTCACACTGTTCAAAGCACGCAAAGGCCCAGACGATTGCGCCGGGCAGCCGTACGCGATATAAACGCCAGGTCCCTATGCGACTCCATGGCCTTGTCCTGATGTCCGTTCCGGGTATGGTTTACTGCCAGCCGGGCACTGGCTACAGGCTTGTGGAAGATTGGCCCGCGCCCGCCCGCACGGCGGCAGGGACGCCGTCGGCATGGAATCTCATTCAGGCGCCGGGAGTTGCCGTCGATTCCCGCGCGCATGTGCTGGTTCTGCACAGGGGCGCCCACCCGATCCTCGAATTCGACAGCGGTGGCAAGTTCCTGCGGTCGTGGGGCGATGGGATGTTCAGCGAAGGGAAGGTGATGGCCGTTGCTCCGGGTGATCGGGCTCCTGGGGCTTCGGGGTACTCGGCGGTTTACGGGCCGGCGGGATGCACATCTTGCGGGGCGCATTCCATCCGGGTGGATGATGGGGGGAACATCTGGGTGGTGGACGCTCCGGGACATATCATTTACAAAATGAATCCGCAGGGGAAGATCCTGCTGCAACTCGGACACAAGGGTGTTCCGGGAATGAGCCGTGAGAATTTCAATCTTCCCACGGACGTCGCGTTCGCTCCGAACGGGGATATCTATGTCAGCGACGGTTACGGCAATCCGCGCGTGGTCAAGTATTCGAGCAGCGGAAAGTACCTGCTCGAATGGGGCAGGCTCGGCTCGGGTCCCGGCGAGTTTCAATTGCCGCACAATGTCGCAGTTGACGCCAAGGGAAGGGTGTACGTCACCGACCGCGACAACCGGCGAGTAGAGGTATTTGACGCGAACGGCGAGTTTCTGACTCAATGGTCCGATATCGGGGGAGTGTCGGCGCTGCGGATGACGAAGGATCAGCGGATCTGGACTGGCGGCATCTTGCGGGACCTCGATGGGAAGGTGGTGGCGACGCTGCCGGAGGAGGCGGGAGGAGCGGGTGGCGCGCACGGCATCGCGGTGACGGATTCGGGGGATGTGTATGTGGGCCGGCTAAGCGGGGTGGTTCAGAAGTTCGTCAAGAAATAGACCGGCTTCCCGCGTGTAAACTGAAGGGTCACAATGTACAAGACAATTGGCTTCTTTTTACTGCTGGGGCAATGCTGGGGCGCTCCTATCGAGCCTGCGCGGCCGGTTCAGCTTTTCAATGGCCGGGATCTGACGGGCTTCTACACCTGGCTTCGGACGAACAAGTACGAGGATCCCAAGCACGTTTTCAGTGTGAGCAATGGCATGATCCGCATCTCGGGGGAGGAGTGGGGAGGGCTGACGACCAAAGAGGAGTACCGGAATTACCGGCTGATTGTGGAGTGGAAGTGGGGCGGGCCGAACCTTGGGGAGCGGGCCACGAAGTCGCGGGACAGCGGTATCCTCGTGCACGGGGCGGGGGAGGATGGAGCGGGAAACCGGGGCACGTGGCTCGAATCCTACGAATCTCAGATTATTGAAGGCGGCACGGGCGACATCATCATCGTGACGCCCAACGGCGGGCTTTCTCTCACTGCCGACACACGCACCGGCTCGGACGGCCAGCTTTACTGGCAGCGCGGCGGTACTGCGGTGAAGAGGGACCGCGGCCGCATCAACTGGTATGCCCGGGATCTCCAATGGAAAGATGTGCTGGGTTTTCGGGGCACGGTGAATGTCGAGAAGCCGGTGGGGGAGTGGAACCGGACCGAAGTGATCTGCCGGGGCGACCGGCTGACGAACAAGCTGAACGGGAAGGTGATGACGGAGGCGTACGGGCTGAGCCGTTCGGCAGGCAAGATTCAGATTCAGAGCGAAGGGGCGGAGATTCTGATCAGGAAGATCGAACTGCGGCCGATCCATTGACGGGAGCGTTCGTGGGGCGATGGGCGCCGCCTATGACATTTTCCAGCGGCCTTTGCGAGCCGCTTTTCGCGTTGCTCCGTAGGGTTCGGGCGGAGGGTTCCGCTCGAGCCCGAAGCGCGCCTGGTAGCGTCCCGTCAGAAGCGCCGCTCGCGAGGGTGCGCAAATGGAAGCGGTGGCGTAGGCGTCCGAGAAGCTAACTCCTTCGTTCGTCAGGCGCTGAAGGTTCGGCGTCAGGATATCCGAAGCGCCGTATGGCTGGGTGTCGGTGTAACCCATGTAGTCCGCCTGGAGGAGCACTATGTTCGGGGGCCGGCTGCGAGGGTGGTTCTGAGCGGCGGGGAGGTCTTGGGACCGGCCGAGAAGGGCACTCTCGACCAGGCTGAGAGCCGTTCGGCGCGAGAATTCCATGCGGCGTAGTCTACCAGACTCACAGTGCGCCGGCGGCCACAGGGCAGGGTTTCGGCCAACATCGAGGCTGGATTGCTCTATAATAAGCGCAACTTCGAGGGCGCCATGAATTCTGAGGTACGCCTGTTGTTTCTGGAACTGGCAGACTTAGGGCCGGCAGAGAGGGAACGGGTCTTTCGAGAGCGGCAGATCAACGCAGAGCTACGCGCGGAAGTGGAGTCTCTGCTGGGCTACGACTCGACGAATCAGGAACACCTTCCAGACCTCGTGTCGAGCGCCGCGACGGAGTTGCTGCCTTCGAAGACCGACCGGTTGGGGGCATACTGCGGGCAGTTCCGTATTGTCCGGATGCTGGGATCCGGCGGGATGGGGGAAGTGTACCTGGCGGAGAGAACGGACGGGGAAATCCAACAGCAGGTGGCGATCAAGCTGCTGGGCTTCGGGGAGCGCTCTCACTGGCGCGACCGTTTTCTGAAAGAACGCCGGATGCTGGCCACGCTCAATCACCCGTCCATTGTCAAGGTAATTGACGCGGGGCATACGGAGGATGGCCAACCGTACCTGGCCATGGAGTACGTGGAAGGGAGCCCGATCGACGCTTACTCGGCGCGGATCGGAGAGCGGGAGCGGCTGCAACTGTTTCTGCACGTGTGTGAAGGAGTGTCCCATGCCCACAACCGGCTCATCATCCATCGCGATCTGAAGCCTTCGAACATACTGGTGGACAGCGCGGGGCAGCCGAAGCTGCTGGACTTTGGGATCGCCAAACTGTTGGATGCGACGGAAGAGGCCACGCAGACGGTGGACCGCCTGCTGACGCCGAACTATGCCAGTCCGGAGCAATGGAAGGGGCTTGTCCAAACCACAGCCACGGATGTGTACTCGTCGGGCGCGGTGCTGTACAAGATGCTTACGGGATGTGCGCCGCAGGAGGGTAGGCGGGACCAGGCGAGATCGGAGATTGTGCCGCCGAGCCGGCTGAATCCGCGTGCGCCGCGAGATCTGGATTTCATTCTCAGCAAGGCGCTGCGTGAGGAACCCGGGGAACGGTATGCGTCGATGGACGCATTCGCGGCGGATATCCGGGCGGTGCTGGAGTCGAGGCCCGTGGCGGCGCGTTCGGGCAACATATGGTATCGAACGCGAAAGTTCGTGCGGCGTTACCGGGCGGTGGTGGCCGCAGCCGCCACGGTGGTGGCGAGCCTGTCGGCTGGGCTGTATGTGGCAAATCGCGAGCGCCTGGTAGCGGAGAACCGATTCCAACAACTGCGGCAACTCTCGAACCGGGTATTCGAACTGGACCGGGCCATCCGGGGCCTGCCGGGCTCGACCGAGGCGAGGGAGCGCCTGGTGAGCACGTCGCTCGAGTACCTGGAGGGACTCCGCGGGGGCGCTCAAGGGGACATGGACCTGGCAGGGGAGATCGCCGATGGCTACGAACGGGTAGCGCGGATTCAAGGAGTGCCCACGGAGCTCAATCTCGGTCATTTTGACAAGGCGGAAGAGACACTGAAAAAGGCTGACGCATTAGCGGAAGCGGCGCTCGCCGCACGTCCGGAGGACCGGAAGTCCCTTTACCGGTCCGCGCGGATCGCCCATGACCGAATGGTTCTGGCGGCATCCGAGCAGCGCAATGCGGACGCACTGGTGCACGCGCAGAAAGTGGACGGCCGGCTGGAGGCGTATCTTCACCATGGGGAGGCAACGGAAAGCGAACGCGACGAGATTGCCATGATGTATTCCAACGTCTCGCTGGCATATCGAAGCGCGCACCGGTACGGCGACTCAGCTCAGTACGCGCGCAAGAGTGTCGCGGTGGCGAGGACGCTCTCGCCAGGCAACCGCCGCCTGAGCAGCGGATTGAGCATGCTTTCGAGCGCGCTTCGCGACGAAGGGGATCTGGAGGGGGCGCTACGGGCCATCCAGGAAGCACGCGAGATCGCCGAGAAATCGGGCATGAGCGAGACGGCGCGAATGATCGCCCTTCACGGAGCTCTCATCCGGCAAGGACTGCTGTTGGGCGAGGACGGAGGTATCAGCCTCGGGCGGCCCTTGGAAGCAATCGAGCCTCTTCAGAAGGCCCTGGATCTTACTGAAGAAGCCGCGCAGAAAAGCCCGAACGATTTCACGAGTAGAGGGCGGCTGGGAGCGACGGCTGGGGCGCTTGGAGCGATCTTACGCCACCGGGATCCGCGGCGGGCGTTGGCGGTGTGCGATCTCGGCATTCGGCGGCTGGGGGAAGTGGCGAAGAATCTCACGGCACGCCGCGACCGGGCCGAACTGCTGGCCGTTTCCTCTTATCCGCTGCTTTCCCTTGGCCGGCCCGAGGAAGCCAGGCAGCGGATCGAAGAGGCGCTGTCGATTTTCCAGGCGACGCATGAGTATCCAGCGGAACGCATTTCCCCGGATAGCGGCCTGGTGACGGCGCTTTCCGCGCTGGCGGATTACCAAGCCTCTCGAGGTGATTCGCGGCGGGCGATCGCGATATACGAGGAGCTGCTGGACCAAGTGATGGCATCGAAGCCGGATCCGAGGGGTGACCTTCGGGACGCTAACAAGTTGTCGAACCTGTACCGGCCGCTGACCAGTCTCTATCGCGTGGCCGGTGATCCCACGAAGGCGGACGCGATGGAAGCGCGGAGCGTGGAACTGTGGCAGCATTGGGACGGCAAGCTGCCGAATCGCGCGTTCATACGCAATCAATTGGCGTCACTCAAACACTGAAGGCGGCATGATGGCGACCTTGGACATCCGCGGCCGGAAATCCATATATGGCAGAATGTCGCGCTCGATGTCGATGCCGGGTGCGATTTCGATCAATTCGAGGCCGTCCGCGGCGAGACGGAACACGGCGCGTTCGGTGACGTAGAGCACCTGCTGGCCGGTGTCGCGAGCGTAGGCGGCGGAGAAGGTGATGCGCTCGACGTTTTTCACGAACTTCCGGACGCGGCCCGGCTCGACGATTTCGAGCTTCCCGTCCGTCCAGCGTAAGCGCGTGCCCTGGGCATCGAAGGAGCCGCAGAACACCACTTTCCTGGCATTCTGCGCGATTTCGATGAAGCCGCCGGGACCGATGAGATTGCCGCCCAAATGGGAGACGTTGACGTTGCCGGCGGCGTCCGCTTCGCCCATGCCGAGGAAGGTGATGTCGACTCCGCCTCCGCTGTAGAAATCGAACTGTTCGATGGAGGGGACGATCGCATCGGTGTTGCGCGCCGCGCCGAAGAGGCGTTCGTCGAGCATGCGGCCATTGTGCGTGCCTTGTTCGACGCTCATCCAGTACTCGTGCTGGTTGCCTTGCCCGGCAATCACTCCGAAAATGCCGCCAGGCATTCCGAAGCCGAAGTTGAGGGAAGCCCCGGGACGGAGTTCCATGGCGGCGCGGCGGGCAACGATGCGGCGCTCGAGCTTTGAGGGAATCCCGGCGGCGATTGCGCCGAGGTGGGCGCGTTTCGCGCCACTGACCGCCGGGTCGTAGGGCAGGCCGTAGAAGAGTTCCTGCGCGGGATCCTCCACCACGGCGTCCACCATGATCCCCGGGACGCGCACGTGGCGGGGGTGGAGCGAGCCGGGCTCCAGCACTTGCCTTACTTGCGCAATGACCGTGCCGCCGCAGTTGTGAGCCGCGAGGGCAATCGAGTGAATGTCCATATCGATGGCCTCTTCCTCGGGACTGATGTTTCCGCGCCGGTCGGCGTATGTGCCGCGAATGATGGCCACATCCACGCGGAATGGCTTGTAGCGGAGTACGGGGCGGCCGTCGATGTGCATCAGTTCGACGAGTTCCTCGCGCGTCCGTTCGTTGCAGCGGCCGCCGTCGTGCCGGGGATCGACGAATGTGCCCAAGCCGCAATGGGTGAAGAGGCCGGGACGTCCCGCGCCGATCTCGCGGAGCAGATGTTGGATGGCGCCGCCGGGAAAGCAATAGGCCTCGATCCTGTTGTCGCGGACAAGCTGCTGCATCTTTGTAGACCACGTGAAATGGCCCGCGATGACGCGGCGCAGCATTCCCTCATGGGCGAACCGGTTGGCGCCGAGCGCGCCGCGGTCGCCGAGGCCGAGCGAGTGGACGAGCGTCAAACCGCGGGGATGTGCGGTTTGGTGGAATCGCTGTTCGATGGCGGCGAACACCGCTTCCGCCGAAATCATGCCGGAGCCGTTGCCGCTGATGGCCACGGTGTCGCCGTCTTTGAGGAGGGCGGCTGCGCCGGCCGCGTCGAGGAATTTGGCCGTGCTCATCGGGGACTCCTAGCGGTTGCGGTAGACGGGTTTGCGCTTTTCGAGGAAGGCTTGGACCCCTTCCTTACAATCGCCGGACGCCGCGGCCTGCGCGACAGCGGCGGCGTGCTGGTGGCGGAGATCCTGGTGCATGGTGGCGAGGATATTCTTTGTGAGGGCCATGGCGATGGGGCCATTGGAGCACAGTTTGTCGAGCCAGACGCCGAGTTGCTGCTCCATGTCCGCAAGGTCTTCGGCGATGGCGGTGACCAGCCCCCAGTCGAGGGCCTGCGCGGCGGTGATGGGCAAGCCGAGCAGAGCCAAGTGACGGGCCCGGGCCACTCCGACGATCTCCGCGAGCCTGCGCACTCCCATCCAGCCGGAGATCATCCCGAGGGTCACTTCCGGCGTGCCGAGCTTGGCAGATCGCAGAGCGATGCGGAGGTCGGCCGCCATCGCCAGTTCGAGGCCGCCGCCGAGCGCATGTCCGGTAATGGCAGCGATTACGGGTTGGGGCAGGGCGGCAATGCTGTCGAAGACGCCGATGCCCGGAAGAATCCAATCCTGAGCCATTTCCCAAGAAGAAAGAGCGCTCCAGGCATCGATGTCGCCGCCCGTGCAGAAGAATCGTCCGTGCGAGCGGATCACCACCGCGCGCACTTCGCAATCGGCGGCGACTTCGGGCAGCAGCGACGCCAGTTGGTTCAGCATCGGCATGTTCAGCGCATTGCCTTTGCCGGGCCGGTTGAGGGTGATCTCCCCCCAGGCCACATCGCCGTGCTGGTGGCGCGAGTAAAGGATTTCCGGTTCCATGCTCTGCTCCGTTCTCCTAAGAGGCGAGGGTATCAGGCGGCGCATTACGCCCAGGAGTCGAATTCCTCCTCGAAAGGAATCGTGTTCTCGCGAAGCCAATCCCGGACGGCGTGAGCATGGGCGAAGGTCTCGGCAATAACCTGGAGCAGCATCTCGTCATTGACGATGGGGGAGCCGGTGCGCTTTTCGAGCAACTCGTAGAGCTTCGGCATGTGGACCGGCGAGACGCGATACATCCACGCGACATCATTTCCCATGTGCGCCTGTGCTTCCGGGCTGAAGTCATACAATTCGAGTTCCAGGCGTCCGTCCGTGAGAACGCGCGCCCACGCGGCGGACTTGTCCCACGGGCTCCTCAGCTTGACGGAGAGCCGGGCCTCGGGCTCGGGGGTGCTCACAAGATCAGTCTAGTTGACGGTGATTCCTGATGCCCGCGCCGCCAGGAGGAAATCCGATGCGGCAGTCAGAGGAGCATTCCAAATTCGCTTGTATCATCAGCAGGATTTTGAGGAGGTATATCGGGTATGGGCGATCTTAACATGGACACGGCGCAGATGAAAAAGGACCTGGAGTCGATCAAGAAGAGCCTCCGGGAGGGGCAGGCGGCGCTGCGCGACCTGCAATGCAGCCTGCTGTTCGAGGCGTACAGGAAATACAACACCAACCGGTCACTCAAGTATCTCAGCCGCGGCGAGCTGGCGATGTTGCCGGAATTTATCGAATGCATGATCATCGCGAGCCGTCAGGTGGGTCCGTTTCTGAACAAACACCCGCAAGCCTCCAACTTCAATGTCTCGAGTCCGGTGGGAGACATTGTCTCCTCGGTCAACAAGCATGAGGATTACACGTTCAGCAGTGATATGCGAAAACGAGGGTTTTCCGTGGACGGGAATGCACGCGGACTGTATGACTGGCATGACCGGTCGATCCACCTGCAAATGGGGGCCACGCTCGGCCACGCCATCCACGAGGGAGTGCACAGCTTTTCTTCGTTCACCACGGAGATGCCTGTGTTCCTGAGCACTCTGGGAAGTTTTCTCTACGAGGGCGTGACGCAGGTGTTTACCGATCAGGTGATCTCAGACCATCAATGGGACGCGGCGAATCACGGCTACCAGGATGAGGTAACGTGCGCGAAAGCGTTCCTTCGCGAATTTACGGCGATCGTGGTAGCCAATGCCTATTTCCGGCGCCAGGTTGTGCCTCTCGCCGAGGCGGTTGCGCGGAAATTGAAGATCAATCTGGATCAATTGCGAAGGCTGAAGGATATCCAGACGAATGGCCGCTCCGGGCGGGATCTTTGCGAGAAGCTGGGGTACATCTGACGAGGCTGCGCTTGAGACCGGTGAGACTGCCTCTATTGGGATAGCGCGGCCAGGAGCATGGCTTTGGCGAAGGCGTAGTTGTAGATTTCGCCCACGAAGCCGCCGCCGCCCACCTTGGCGTACTGGCCGCGGATACCGCGCTCGCGGTCAATGTCGATGGCGCGAGGGTGTTCGGGGAGGAGACTGCGGGAATATTTCTGGCGGACCAGTTCCTTCATGACTTCGAACATGTTGACCTGGCCCTCGTCGAGCCATACTTCGGTGTAATCGACGTAGGGCTGGCGGACGGTGACGTTGCGGTAGTGGACATGGTTGATCACGTCGCGCGAGCCAAGGTAGCGGCAGACCGATACGGGATCTTCACCGAGTTCGCGCGTGACGCCGCAATCGAACGTGATGCCGTTGTAGGGGCTCTTCACCAGGTCCAGATAGCGTTTCCAGTTAGCGAAGGTGGCGAACATCTGTTGGGAGCCGCGCGAAATGGGGGCGGGCGGGTCGTTCGGATGGAGAGCGAAACGGACGTTCGCTTTCCGCGCTTCGGGGATGACGGCTTTGAGGAAATACTCGGCGCGTTGGAAGAGGTCCTCCATGGTGTGAGCGCCTTCCTGTTCGAGCGGGGGCAAATCCTTGACGCGCGCATAATTGAAGCGGGTGAGCCCGGAGCCGCCGCGTCCGAGTTCCTCTTCGTAGCCTTCCACCAGGCGGTGGGCATAGAAGTTGTACTCGATGCAGGGGAGGCCGGCTTTGCCGGCGGCGCGAGTGGACTGGATGATGTTCTCGATTTCCTGGTCGCGGTTGGGGCCGCCATGGATGATGTCGTGCATGCCGCCGATCATGGCGTTTACGACGGTCATGCCCTGCCCTTTGAGCCGGGTGAGGGCGGCGCGAATCGCCTCTTCCGTCCAGGGGGCACGGCCGCCGATGCCGCCGATGACGTGATAGACGCCTACCTGCTGCAAGGCGCGGTTGGCCGCCTCACTGGGTCCGGCGTAAGCGCAGATCTTGGGAATCCCATCGCCCATGACAGAGATGGGCCATTTCGCGGCGGCAGCCTTGGCGAGTTGGGGGGCTGCCAGGGACGCGGCGCCGCCGATGCCGGCAATCTGAAGGGTTTTTCTGCGCGAAAGCTTCGTGTTCACGATGAAGCACCTCCTGGGGGTGACTCACTATTCTGTCGCGGGAGAGGCCGGATGGCAAATCGTATCGCGGATCAATGCGGCGCGATGTACTTTATCGCGAGGTCATCGGGTTGGATGCGCCCGCCGGACATGGCCACCAGCAGCGACATGCCGCCCACCAGAGCCTTGGCGAGCGACGCCGTGCCGATCTTTGTTTCCGGAGTTGTGCCCTCGGCATACCATTCGAGCACTGTCTTGCCGTTGTGGAGGATCAGGAGGGCACGGGTGCCCCGGGAGGCAGCGTCTGCGCGGAGCGCTTCCAGGCGGGCGGAGTCCGGGGCGGCATGCAGCGCGCAACAAAGGGTCAAGGTAGCGATGAGGTGGTTCACAGCGTTCGCAGGAAGGCGATCAATGCGGCTTTGTCCTTGGGACTGAGCTTCAAGCCGAATTCGTGGCCGGGGACGGCGCGGCGGGCCGCTGGAACGCCGCGGAACCCGGTGGGCTGGTAGTCCGGACGGAGGCGGGCAGTGTCAAACCAATCCTCGAGGGTGGCCACCGAGCCGTTGTGCTCGAGGGGACCGCGATACCAGACGCCCTTCAGCGACGGGACCTTGTAATAACCGGTGCCTTTGCGGGTTTTGAGGGTGTAGCGCGGGTCTGTGCCGATACGGTCCCAGGGGACCAGTTGATTGTTGGTGTAGAGCGGCGGGGTGTGGCACTTGGGGCAGCCTTGTTGGGTGAAGATCCGGCGGCCGCGTTCCGCGTCGGGGCCGCGGGGATTGGGGTTGGGCGGGGGTTGGAGAGAGTAGAGGTATTGGACGAGCGCGTACAGTTGCGGATCGCTGTAGCGTGAACCGCGGGGTTCGGGCGGCTTGTCATCGGGGCCATAGCGGGCATAAGCGCTGACGTCCTGGGAGACGGTGGAGTAGCGCATCAGGTCGCCGATGTCGCGATGGCGGATGAGGCCCGTATGATCGAGGAAGCGGCGCTCCCGCACGCCGATGAGATCAGGAATCTGGGGCGGGACGACCATGCTGGTGCGGGCGCGCGCGGTGACTCCGGGCGGAATGGCTTCGCCGGCTTCGATGAATTGAGTGAGGGAGAAGGCGGCTGCGGCGGCATTGGGATCGTCAGGGACCCAGGGAACTTCGAACTGGCGGGCGAAGAGGCGAAGCCGCGCGGTGAGTTTCCCGGGCGAGAAGGCGGCGGCTTTGCGGAGCATGCGCGCGCCCTGGCGATCGGCGGGATTGTTGCTGGGGGCTCCGGGGACGATGCGGCCTCCTTCAAGGAGGCGGGTATGGCAGGTGGCGCATCCCATGGAGCCGAGTTCGACAACGCCCTTCCTGCGGACCACCCAGCGGGCGAAGGGGACTGTGCCGTCAGCGGCCACGGGCATTCCGGTTTCGGAGTAGAAGGCGGGGTCGCGCAGGTCTGAGGCGCTGAAGAAGACGGGCTCGAAGGAGGTGGGCGCTTCGAATACGATTTTTCCGGCGGCGATCCACTGTTCGGGGGTGTGGTATTCAGAGGGGTTGAAAGCGACCTGCGGCTCCTGGTTCTTGAGCATGTCGAGGTAGCCGGCGGGTTCGCGGCTGGGGTGGTAGACCGGGTAGGTTTTGTAGAGGACGCGTTCGGGGATGCGGTAGTAAGCCTCTTCGGATATCTGGACGGGGGAATACGCTGGATTCGCCAGAGGGAGTTCGAAGCTCGAGACAGAGGCGGCATTCCAGGTGCGTGGAATGGATTGAGCCCAGAGTGAGAGAGGCAGGGCGAAGATGACGAACCGCATGAGGTGATTGTCGCAAACGGGCCTGTGGGGAGTGGGGTCCGGTGGTTGTCCGGTGTATACTGGGGCGGTCCGCCAGGCGCTCACCGCTGGAAGGTATGACGCATGAACCCCGGCACCGCTTCCATCTCCGGCCCTCTCGCTCTCGGCTCGCGCGGCCCAGGCGTGAAGACACTCCAGGAAACCTTGAACCGGCTGTTGCCGGCATTCCATCTACAAGTGGATGGCGCCTTCGGGATGAAGACGGACGCGGCGGTGCGAGCGTTCCAACAATCGCGCGGCCTGGTTCGTGACGGAATTGTAGGGCCGCGCACGGCTGCTGCCCTGGACCTGCGTTACGCCGCCATGGCGCCGCTGCCCTCGCCCAACCCGCCTTCGCGCACGCAACTTCCCAACGAAACTCCGATTCTCCCCGGAGTATCCGTCGATGGCAATGCCATCTCCCAATTGGTGGAGGCCGTGGTTCAAGGGCTCGCCGCAATCCACAGCAAGGTCCTCGGCATCTTCAACGCGCTGGAGGAGATGCCTGACTTTGCCCTGAACGAAATCCGCAGCCTGCTGTCCGGCCCCCTCCAGGCCGCGATCTCCGCTCTTCGCGAAGCCGGCCGCCTGGCGCAAGCCACCCCAGCCGCGGCCGCCAATATCCTTGCCACCGCCATTCGTTCCGCCTTTCAGAAAATGATAGCCGCGCTCCAAGGTGTTCTCGGGGTGATTCGCCGTCTTCCCGATCTTCTGGGCCTTAGCGGGATTGTCGACAAGATTCAGAGCATTATTGTGAAGGTCCAGCGGGCTGTGGAAACGGTGATTGACACCATCCTGCGAACGCTCAGCGGCGCAGGCAATTCCGTGGCCCAGGCGGTCTCGACAATCCTCAGCGTGCTACGCGGCGCAGCGGCGGCCATCTGAACGATCAGCGCGGCGTCGGGGCTATTCGTCGCGATGCACCGTAGACGGGCTGAAGGCGGGCAGACAGACGGCGATGTACTCAGCGCCTTCCTCGAACGGTGTGGAGTAGCGGACCCATTCACCCGGTTTCGTGTGGATAGCCTGGCCGGGGCGCACCTCGAGCACGCCGTTTTCATGTTCCACTCGCAGGACGCCTTTCAGCACGAGGGTGAATTCATCGAATTCGGGACGCTGGCCCGGCTCGTTCCAGCCACCCGGCGAACGCATGTGAGCGAGGCTCAGCCGGGACTCACTCGTGCTTGCGGCTCCGAAGAACTCGTCAATGATCTTCGGTTTATTGCCGGCGGCTTCGATTCGGGTTGGGGACTGGATGAGATTGGGCATTTGCTCGCTTTCCCATTATCACCGCGGCCAAGGCTGGCGCCCTAACGAGGGTCCAGCTTCGTAAGGAGCGTCCGGACCATCGCGGGCGTGATCGGCTTGGGAATAAATTCATCGACATCGAGTTCCCCGGCCTGGCTGTTGTAGAGTTGGATCTCCGCTTCGGACCGCGCGGTCACCATCGCGATGTGAACCCTCCGCGGTTGGTAAGCCGCTCGCAGCTTGCAGGCGACATCCAGGCCTTTCATGCCGGGCAGATTCATGTCGCACAAGATGAGATGAGGATGGAAGCGAGGCGCGAGGCCGACAGCGTCCTGGCCCGTAACTGCGACCATGACGTCAAAACCTTCGCTGCGCAGAAGATCGGCTGTCATCGCCGCCACATCCGCGTGGTCCTCCACCAGAAGCACGCGCGGCTGTTCCCGGTTGTCTTCGCGAGGCCGGCCGGTGATCAGCTTCAAGATTTCGGCAGTATCCACCGGCTTCACCAGGTAATGATCGAATCTGGCGCGCAATTTTCGTTTTACGGCCGGCTGCTCAAAGCCCGAGATGCCGATGAACAGCGTGTTCCGCAGATGAGGCAATTTCCTCATCCTGGCGAGCACCTCGTAGCCGTTCATGCCCGGCAACCCGATGTCGAGCAGAACAGCGTCCGGCCGCAGATCCTCGATGCCTGACAAAGCGGAGGACCCGTCCTCGAAGTGGTTTACGTGGTGGCCGGCCTGCTCGAGAGCGGCGGTCATCGTGCGGCTCACGTCGGCGTTGTCCTCGACGAGTACCATGTGCAGCGCCCTATGGGGACGCGGCGGCGCTGTGGCTACGTTTGCCGGTGGCGGCGGCTCCGCCGCAAGGAACGGCAGCCGAATCACAAACTCGCTGCCCGTACCAGGGCCTTCGCTTGACAGCCATACGCTTCCGCCATGAAGTTCCGCCAGGCGCTTCACCAGCGTCAGGCCGAGGCCGAGGCCCGGGGAAGCAGACTGGTCCTCCATCTCCACCCGGATCAGAGGCTCGAAAATCCGGTGCTGCATCTCCAGTGGAATACCGCGCCCGGTATCTTTGCAGCGGATGACCACCGCGGAGTCTTCCAGTGCGCCCGAGAGTTCAATTGTGCCGCCCGGGTCAGTATACTTCGAAGCATTGTCCAGCAGGTTTGCGGTAATCTGCTTCATCCGCACCTGGTCGGCCACAAACAGCACGGGGTTCCGGGGCATCCGGACCACCAACGTTTGCCTCCGTTCCGTCACCGCGGGATGCGCCGCCGCGGCGGAGATTTGCAGCAGGTCTGAGAGATCGACGCTCTTCTTTTGCAACCGGATTTGGCCATGAGTGATTCGGGAGACGTCCAGAAGATCGTCGACCAGCCGCCTCAGAAATTCCACCTGGCGCCGGATCAGTTCATCCAGGGAAGCGCGTTGCGCGGCCGTAACGCCGCTGGAGAGCACCTGAACGGCGTTGGAGATGGCGGCCAGAGGGTTCCTCAGCTCATGGCCCAGCACCGCCAGAAACTCGTCTTTGAGGCGCGCCTGTTTGCGGTCCTCTTCGGCCTGCTTGCGTGCCGAGATGTCCACGGTCACCGCCAGGCCGCCAATCACCTCCCCCTGCTCGCCGCGAAGCGGCGCGCCCGAAACCTCGAGGAACCGATTTCGGCCGTCCGGCAGTTGGACTTGGAGTTCCACGGGCGGAATGACGCGGCCTTCGCGAGCAGCCCGTTGCAAAGGCAGTTCGGCCACGCTTAGCGGCCGGCCATCCTGCAGGTGCACCATCCGGCGGCCGAACGCATCCGTGTTCACAGCCCTGCCTGAGATGTTGTCCTCCGGGCCAGCGCCGAGAAGCGCAAGCAAGGTGGAATTCCCGGTAACGCGCGTACAAGCCGGATCATTGGAAAACATGACACCGACCGGCAGCGAGCGCATCAAGGCTTCCAGGCGCTCGTGCGCTTCATAAAGTTTTGTTTCCGCCTCTTTGCGCTCGGTCACATCGCTGGCCGCCCCGAACCACTCCCTGATCTTGCCGTTTGCATCGAGCAGCGGTACGGCGCGGGAGTGGATCCAGCCCAGGGTACCGTCTACTCTCCGCACCCGATGCTCGAGGTCGAAAATACTCTTCGTTCGAATGGCGCGCTCGATCACCTCCATGACGTGCTTCTGGTCGCCGGGAGGAATGTAGCTTTCCAACCATGTTTCGCGTGCGCCCGGCGTGTCAGCGATTAACCCCTTGCCCTCGAGAAACCACAATCGTTCCCAACCGGGGCTCATGCGATACAAGATGTAGGAACCGGCGGTCACCAGGGCGCGAAAGCGCTCCTCGCTCTCATGCAGCGCCGCCTCCGCCTTCTTGTGCTCCGTGATGTCGACGCAATATTCCGAAATCGTTCCATCCCCGAGATCCTGTCCGGCGAACATCATCCAGCGCCGCGAGCCGTCCTTGAGGAAATATTCTTTTTCGTAGGGTCCGATTCTTCCCGTGGCGGCGAGCTTGATGAGTTGCTGCTCGCTGATCTCGATCCACTCCGGGGGCGTCATCCGCCGCCATGTGAGTTCGCGGCGTTGTACCTCGGCCCGCGTATGACCGGTTATTTTCAGGAAAACATCATTGGCGTCAATGACCGTGCCGGTTTGATCGAAAAAGAGCAGGCCGATGGAATCGGTCTCGAGAACTCGCTTCAAGCGTTCCTCGCACGCGCGCGAGGCAGCCGTGGCGCGAGTGTTTTCAACGGTATCGGCTGCCTGGCGGGCGAGCAGACCGAGCAGTTGAAGGGTGTGGTCATCCGGCCGGTGCGGTTTCCTGTAATGCGTCGAGAGAACGCCGATGGGCTTTCCAGACCGGGCTATGAGCGGAGTGGACTGGAATGCTCGAACACCTGCCTCGAGTTGAATCCGGAGGGCAGGGCTGCCGGCGAACAAAGGACTGGCTTTCACATCGTCCACAACGATGGGCGCCTGCTGTTCGAGCGCCGTGCCGCGAAGCCCCTGTCCTTTCGAGGCGTTGTCCCAGAACTCGATCCACCCCGGCGGGAGTCCGCGCTGCGCCACGATCCTGAGGTCGCGGGATGCCGGATCAATCAATTGAGCACTGCCGAAATCAGCGCTGGAAAGCGCAATGGCCAGGTCGATGACTTCTCCGAGAACGGGCTCGAGGCCCGCGGCTCCCGCGGAGAGCATGGCGCGATTGTCCAGCCCGGCTGTTTCATGGCGGAGTTTTGACTGCTGTTTTTCCACCGGATCTCACCATCAGCATACTAATAATGTCTAAGGGGATGATGCAATGTGGAGAAGGGGGGACTCCGCCCCCGGCGGCGGAGCTTGGTGTGGGATCGACTTTTCCCGGAGAGGTTCTCCTCCGCTCCGCCACTTGATCGGTGTGGGACTCTTTCGCACGCGCAGCGCGGCAGTGTACGGAATCGACGCGCACTTGATAGACGTGGAGGTGGACCTCTACCAATCGGGGTCGGCTCGTGATTTCATTACGGTGGGGATGCCGGATACGGCGGTGCGGGAAAGCCGGGAGCGAATCAAGTCGGCGCTGGTGAATTCGGGGTTGGGGTATCCGGCGAAGGCGATCACGATCAACCTTGCACCGGCGAACGTGCGGAAGGAAGGCGCTGGATTCGATCTTCCGATGGCAATGGGGATACTCGGCGCCATGGGGACGGTGGCGCGCAGCGAGCGGTTTCTGCTGGTGGGGGAACTCTCGCTTGACGGGAGCTTGCGGCCGGTGAGAGGGGCGCTCTCGATTGCGGTCTGCGCGCGGCGGGAGGGCGTGCCGGGGATTGTGGTGCCGATGGAGAACGCGGCGGAATCGGCGGTGGTGGAAGGGGTGCAGGTGTTCGGGGCCAGGCACATCGCGGAGGTGGTCGCCCTGCTGCGCGAACCGGAGAAGTTCCAGCCTCAGGCGCCCGCTTCCCGAACGGTGGAGGAATCCGAAATCGCGGCGCTCGACTTTCGCGACGTGCGCGGGCAGACGACGTCGAAGCGGGCGCTGGAGGTGGCGGCGGCCGGGGCGCACAATGTGCTGATGGTGGGTCCGCCAGGTTCGGGAAAGACGATGCTGGCCAAGAGGATGGCCGGCATTCTTCCGCCGCTGACGTTTGAAGAAGCCATCGAAACCACGAAGGTGCACAGCGTGGCGGGGTTGCTGCCGAAGGGCGTGGCGCTGCTGCGCGAACGCCCGTTCCGCGCGCCGCACCATACCATTTCGGACGCGGGGCTGATCGGGGGAGGCAGCGGGGCGCTGCGGCCGGGCGAGGCGAGCCTCGCGCACCATGGGGTGCTGTTTCTGGACGAGATGCCGGAGTTTCCGAGGAATGTGCTCGAGTTGCTGCGGCAGCCGCTGGAGGACCGTTCGGTGACTTTGGCGCGGTCGAGCATGACGTTATCGTTCCCCGCGAGCTTCATGCTGGTGGCGGCGATGAACCCGTGTCCATGCGGCTTCTATGGGGATTCGACGCGCGAGTGCCGCTGTACGGGGGCCATCATCGCACGCTACCTGGGCAAGATCAGCGGACCGCTGCTCGACCGGATTGATCTGCACATCGAGGTCCCGGCGGTGCCGTACAAGGAACTGCGCGGGCGGGACGACGGGGTAACGTCCGCGCAGATGCGCGAGCGGGTGCTGGCGGCCCGGGATCGCCAGCACCGCCGTGGCTTCTACAACTCGGATATTCCGCCGTCGCAGCTCCGCACGCACTGCTCGCTGGACGATGCGGGGGAGCGGACGCTCGAAATGGCGGTGCGGCGGATGGGGCTCTCGGCGCGGGCGCATGACCGGATCCTCAAGGTGGCGCGGACGATTGCGGATCTGGACGGCGCGGACCGGGTGTCGGCGAAGCATTTGGCGGAGGCGGTTCAGTACCGGAGCCTGGACCGCAATTACTGGACGTGATGCGGCTCGCTTACGGCTGTCCGATGGAGTAAGCTGCTCGTATTGTGCCTGACAAACCGACTTCTCTCCGGCTGCCGTTTGGTTCCGATGACCTCCGGCTGCCGGATGACTTGCGCGCCCCGATTCGAGCCCACCTGGCGGCCCTTCGGGAGCAATATGTGGATCGCGGCTGGGCCGGCCGTGTGGGCTTCGGCAGCCGGCCGGCGCTGATCGTGATCGATCTCGCGCTGTGGTGGACCGATCCGGCGAACCGTTCCCAGGGGAGCAATGTGGATACGGTGGTGGGCGCGGTGTGCGCGCTGCTGAAGGCGGCGCGTGCGGCAGGGATTCCCATTTTTTTCACCACCTGGGACTATGACTGGTCATTTCCGCCTTCGCCGCATGACCGGAAGGTGCGGATGGAGTTGAAGCCGGGCGATGAGCGATGGTTCCAACTGGACGCGCGGCTCGAGCGCCGGCCGGAGGAGCGAATCATCGCCAAGCGTTATGCGTCGAGTTTCAAGGGCACGAATCTGCACGAGAACCTGACCGCGCTCGGTGTGGACACGCTGGTGGTGACCGGCGTCAGCACCAGCCACTGCGTGTACGCCACCTGCCGGGACGCGACGGACAGCTTCCGGGTGATTGTGCCTCGCGAAGCGGTGGGGGAGCGCTGCGAGATCATGCATGAGGTAAATTTACTGGATATCGATGTGGATCTGGGCGACGTCTGTGGGTTGGAGGATGTGCTTTCCTATTTCGAGGAGTGCGGGAAGCGGTGACCTGACGCCCGGCGGGCGCTCCTTTGCGAGGAATGCCCCATGACTGACGAAGGGATGCGGCTGTTCCACGAACTGGCGGACCGTACGGCGGCGGAGCGGGAGGATTACTACGCCGGGCACGGAACGCTTCAGGCAATCAGGGACGAAGTGGAGCCGCTGCTGGCCTTTGACGGGGGTGGCGGAGATCCGGTAGGGGAGCGAGTGGCGGCCGCGGTAGGCGATCTGTTCGCGGAGGGGGCGTCGCTTCCCGGCGGCGGGCGATGGGGCCGTACCGCCTGGTGCGGTTGCTGGGACACGGCGGCATGGGCGCGGTCTATTTGGCGGACCGTGAGGATGGCGAAGTCAGCCAGCGGGTGGCGATCAAGTTTCTGGGTCTCACGGCCGGGTTTCCGGAGATGCGCGGCCACTTCCGCCAGGAACGGCAGATTCTGGCCTCGTTGGCTCATCCCGGGATTGCGCGCCTGCTCGACGCGGGGCACACCGGCGGCCAGCCGTACCTGGTGATGGAATACATCGAAGGCACGCATATTGACGAGTACGCCAGGAAGCTGGATACGCGCGCGATTTTGAATCTTTTCCTTGCCATCTGCGATGCCGTGTCCTATGCGCACCGCAACCTCATCATTCACCGCGATCTGAAGCCGTCGAATATCCTCATCGACTCGGCGGGCTGTCCGAAACTGCTCGACTTCGGGATTGCCAAGATATTGAATGAAAGCGAGGAAACCCGCGCCTCGCAGCGGATTCTGACGCCGGAATACGCGAGTCCCGAGCAGGCGCTGGGCGGAGCGCAGGGCACCGCGACGGACATCTATTCGCTGGGCGCCGTACTGTACAGGCTTCTGGCCGGCAAGGTGCCGGGTGATCCGCGAAGCCGCGGGAGCCTTGGGAACGATCTCGGCTTCATTCTCGGGAAAACGATGCGTCCGGAGCCGATGGCACGCTACGCTTCCGTGGATGCGCTGGCCAGCGACATCCGGGCCTTCCTCGATCAACGGCCGGTGGAAGCGCGCAAGGGGAACGTCTGGTATCGCACGCGCAAGTTCTTCCGCCGTTACTGGCTTCCCGCCGGCGCGGCCGCCGTGGCGGTCTGCAGCCTGTCTACGGGTTGTGGGTGGCCAACCATGAGAGGCTGGCGGCGCAGCGCCGTTTCGAGCAGGTGCGGCAACTGGCCAACAAGCTGTTCGACATCGACAAACAGATAAGGATGACGCCCGGCACAACGGACGCACGGAAACTGATCGTTTCCACGTCGCTCCAATATCTGGAGGGGCTGGCAGTGGACGCCCGCGGCGACAAGGATCTCGCTTTGGAGATCGGGACGGCGTATCATCAACTGGCGCGAATCCAGGGAGTGCCGGTCAATTCGAATCTTGGCCAATACGAACAGGAGGAGGAGAGTCTACGGCGTGCCGCGGATTTCCTGGAGATAGCGTTGCGGGCGGACCGGACGGACCGGACGAACCGCGCCGCGCAGTTCACGCTGGCGGCCATCGCGCATGACCGCATGGTGATCGCGGGATCGCAGGGCCGGGTGGACGAAGCGCTGGCGCAGGCCGGAATCGCGGCAGCAACGCTTGACGCTTATATTGCGGGTGGTCCTCTCGATGAGAACGGGATCAAGGACGCCGGCTTCCTTTAGCAATATCGCCGTTACTGATGTGGATAACCGGCTGTTCGAGGAAGCCCTTCGGAACGCGTCGCGGGCGCTTGAAATCATCCGTCCGCTCGCTTCCACCGGCGGCCAGCGCAGCCTCGCGCTCGGCATCATGGCGGTTTCTTACAGAGAACTGGGGAACCTGGATCGTGCCCTGGAGACCATTCGTGAGTCGCGCAAGATTCAGGAGCAGCTTACGGAAACGCATCAGAGCTGGCAGCAGGCGAACCTCGCGCTGGCTTTGTGGCGCGAAGGATCCATTCTCGGCGAGGAAGCGGAAGTGAATCTGAATCGCGAGGCGGAGGCTCTGGCCGCGTTTAGAAGAGCGTTCGCCGTGGCGGAGGACCTGGTAGGGAAAGACCCGGCCGACAACACGCATTGCCAGCTTGCGGCTGAAGTGGGCAGGCGGCTCGGCAATGCTCTGCGGCATTCGGACCCCGCCGCCGCCCTGACGGCTTATGACCAGGCGTTGAAAATCCTGCGGCAGGCGAGGATCCGCACCGTCCCGACGCGAAGAGCGGAAGCCGCCCTGCTCGCGGATTCGGCTTCTGCCGTTCGTGCCCTGCATCGCGGCCGCGAGGCGCGGCAGAGGATTGACGAGGCGTTCCGGCTGCTCGGGGAGAACAAGGACTATCCCGCGGAGAAGGTGGCTCTATCGAGCGAGGCTGATTTCACGCTGCGGGCTCTCGCCAGCCATCTGGCGGAGACCGGGCACATCCGGGAGGGGGTGGCGGCGTATCGCGAGTTGCTGGGCAAGATCGGCGCGGATAACCCAGATCCTCGCCGCTATCTCAGCAGCGCTCTCGCGCTTTCGGAGATCTACACTCCGCTCGCCGCGCTGGAGCGCCGGGCAGGGAACGTGTCCGAGGCGGAAGCCCTGGAGCGGCTTCGAGGCGGCCTGTGGCGCTATTGGGATGCGAAGCTGCCGAACAACGCCTTCGTACGCCGGCAGCTTGCGGCATCGACGGTTTCTGCTTCGACGGTTTCTGCTGTGGTTCGCTGAGACACCACATGGAATCGACCGGGCTATTGCCGGTGGCCATAGCGCGGGATAATAGAAATCGCAATGGGTCTAAAGGCGAGCGGATTCGTATATCAGCAGCGCATCGACCAGGGAGTGACGAGCGCGGCAAGGGCTTTGGCGCCCGATGTCGTTCGCATTCGCTATAGCTTTGGTGAAGACTGGAGCGGCTCCGATGCAATCTTTTTCCGGGTCTTGCTGAGTGACGAGGCAAGCCGGCGAGATCGCTTGCGCGCGGTGGCACGTGAGGTCACTTCCACTGTCTTTCGGGAAGTCGCGCCTGATGAATTGGGCCTTCAAGCCTACTTCAATTTTCGCAGCGCAGCCGAGCAGGCGCAGTTGAAGGAAGAGGCGTGGGCTTGAGAGAGCATGGGTTACCCCGAGGACTTACTCGAACAACCCACTCGTGAGGTGCAAGTGTGGCAATCGCGCAAGGTTGCGCCTCGCCAGAAGGACCGCGGCCTCAACGCCCTGAAACTCCTTTTCCCGGAGCAGCGTCTCCGCCAAACGGCGACGGAAGTGGAGACGAACGCCACCGGACAGTGTTGCGGCGGCGTGGGCTTCGAGAAAAACCGCGGAGTCGCTTTGTCCGGCTTCAAAAGCCCGAATGATCCCATTGTAGAGCCGGTATTGGAACAGCAGATCGCCGAGGGCACCCGCTGAATCCGGTCCCGCGTACGAGCCGTCCGCGAAGAGCACAGAGTCCAGGATTACCTTCACACGTTGGGGTTTTGGAAGAGAAAGCAATTGGGCTCTGACGCGGTCCGGCAGGGGTTCAGCAAGCCCCAAAGAGTTGACTACCTCCCAAGACCGGGGTGCGAGGTGATGTTGATACACACGCAGGTACTTGGACTCGGGGCCCTGCGACAATGAGTATCGCCAGGCGAGTGCGAACAGGACAACCGGTTTGCTGGAGTGGTTGGCCACGAGCACCACGTGAGGAATCAATTCCGGCCGCGATTCCACGATCGCCTGCGCGCTGGAGACCTTGAAACGGGAGCATCCGGCAGCAGCAACCGTGAGGCCTGAACCTGGGATACCCTGTGTCTCCATGACTGGCATTGCGGGATCCATGACTCACTCCAACATCCACCATCATAGTCAGACCCAGATTCTGCCTACAAGAACCGCACCCACAAATAGAGGTGCGAAAGCAGAATCGACAGAATCATCAGCAGGAAGCTCGATTTGAGATACGCCAGGAAGCGGATGGGCTGGCCGGCGCGTTCAGCCATTCCGGCGACCACGAGGTTGGCGGAAGCGCCGATGAGGGTTCCGTTGCCGCCGAGACAGGCTCCCAGCGAGAGGGCCCACCACAATGGCAGCAGCGCCTGATCGCCGCCGAAGGCCGGGGCCATCGATTTGATGAGCGGGATCATGGTGGCGACGAAGGGGATGTTGTCAATAAAGGCCGAGAGGATGGCGGAGCCCCAGAGGACGGCGATGACGGTCACATTCCGGTCGCCGCCGGTGGCCGCGAGGAGTTCCTTCGCCATCTTCGCGATCACGCCGGAGGACTCGAGGCCGTGGACGAGGATGAAGAGGCCGAGGAAGAACATGAGAGTGACCCATTCCACTTCGGAAAAGGCATGGTGAACGCTCTTGGCCTGCTCTTCGGCATCGCGGTGGAAGTTATCGAGCAGCAGCAGGGCGGCGGCTCCGAACATGGCGATGGTGGCGGGTTGGATGTTGAGGGCGTGGGCGAGCACGAAGCCGGTGATTACCGCGGCCAGGACGGCAAGGGATTGCTTGAGCAAACGCGGATCGGTGATGGCCTCGCGCTCGTTGAACTTCATCACGCGATTCATGGCGGCATCGGTGGCCGTCAGTTCACGCCGCCAGAGGAAGTAGATGGGAATCAGCGTGGCGCCCATCACGACGAGGATGACAGGCGTCAGGTTGAGGACGAAGTCGTTAAAGGTGAGACCCACCGAGGAGCCGATCATGATGTTCGGCGGGTCGCCGATCAGCGTGGCGGTGCCGCCGATGTTCGAGAAGAGAATTTCGGAAAGCAGGTAGGGATAAGGCTTCACCTTTAGTTCTTCGGTGATGAGCAGGGTCACGGGGACAATCAGTAGAACGGTGGTGACGTTGTCGAGCAGCGCGGACAGGACCGCGGTGACAATCGAGAGCATGAAGAGCACGCCAATGGGGCGCGCCTTCACCTTCTTGGCGGACCAGATGGCGACGTATTGAAATACGCCGCACTTGCCGGTGATGCCGACAATCACCATCATCCCCAGCAGCAGGCCGATGGTGTTGAAGTCCACGCCGCGAATAGCGGCCTCCTGCGTGAGGACGCCGGCAAGGATCATCAGCCCGGCGCCCAACAGCGCCAGAATGGCCCGATTCAGTTTCTCCGTGATCACCATCACGTAAACCGCGACGAAAATGAGGCTGGAGACCCAAGCCGCGCTCCAGCCGAAGATCACGTGCGCCGCGGCGCTTTCCGAATGCATTCTTCAGTCACTCCTTGTCATGCAGTTTGTTGAGAATTTCCCATGGGGTGAGAATGCCGAGAAATTTGCGCGTCTTTTTTTCCACCACCGGAAGGACTCCGTCATGGTGATAGAGCAGGAGGATGGCCTCTTTGATGGAGGTTTCGGGATGGATGGCCGGGGCCTCCTTATCCTTGAGAAACTGGGTGACCGGACGGGGCCCGGCCTCGAGGGCTTTTTCCCGCAACTCCTCGATCGAGCCCGGCATGAAGCTGAGGTCGGTGACGTTGGCCCCCTCGAGCGTGGCGGCTTTGGGAAGCAACAGTTCCCAGAGGTCGTAGAGGTAGAACATGCCGCGGTAGATTCCGGTGGAATCGAGCACGGGGAGGGCACGGATGTGGCGCTCGAGCAGGATCTCGAGAGCGCCGCCGAAGGTCTCCTCCATGGTAATGGTGACGGGATGGGGATTGAGCAGGTCTTTGACAGTCATGGGACTCACCTCGATGGGGCGGATTCGAACATACCGGCTGGCTCACAGATAGCGAAGCCACAGATATACATGGCACACGGCGACAGACAACACCATTAGCAGAAAGCAGGACTTCAAGTACGCCAGGAAGCGGATGGGCTGTCCGGCGCGCTCGGCCATGCCGGCCACGACGAGGTTGGCCGAGGCGCCGATGAGCGTTCCGTTTCCGCCGAGGCAGGCTCCCAGCGACAGCGCCCACCACAAAGGCAATAGCCCGTGGGCTCCGCCGAAAGTGGGCGCCATGGATTTGATGAGGGGGATCATAGTGGCGACAAACGGGATATTGTCGATGAAGGCCGAGAGGAACGCCGATCCCCAGAGGATGGCGATCACGGTGACGTTGCGGTCCCCGCCGGTGGCGGCAAGCAGGGCCTGGGCCATTTTCGCAATGACGCCCGAAACCTCGAGCCCGTGGACAAGAATGAACAATCCGAGGAAGAAGATGAGAGTGACCCACTCGACTTCGGCGAAAGCGTGGTGCACGTTTTTCGACTGGTCGTCGGCGCTGCGGGGGAGATTGTCGAGCAGCAGGAGAATAGCCGCCCCGAACATGGCGATGGTCGCCGGTTCCACATGCAGCGCGTGCGCGAGGACGAATCCGGAAATGACGCAGGCGAGCACAAACATCGCTTGCTTCAACAAACGGGCGTCGGTGATGGCCTCGCGGTCATTGAAACGCATCACTTTTTCCATGGCCGCTTCCGTGGTGATCAGGTCCCTGCGCCAGATGAAGAAGATGGGGACCAGCGTAGCGGCCATCACCAGCAGGATGGCCGGGGTGAGGTTGATGACGAAGTCGTTGAAGGTGAGCCCCACCGAGGAGCCGATCATGATGTTCGGAGGGTCGCCGATCAACGTCGCCGTGCCGCCGATGTTGGAAAACAGCACTTCAGAGATGAGGAAGGGATACGGTTTCACTTTCAGCTCTTCGGTGATCAGCAGAGTGACGGGGACAATCAGCAGGACAGTGGTGACGTTGTCGAGGAAGGCGGAAAGCACTCCCGTGACGATGGAGAGCATGAACAGCACGCCCATGGGACGCGCATTCACCTTCTTGGCCGACCAGATGGCGACAAACTGGAAGACGCCGCATTTGCCGGTGATGCCGACGATGACCATCATCCCCAGCAGCAGGCCAATGGTGTTGAAATCAATGCCGCGGATAGCCGCCTCTTGGGTGAGAACGCCGCCCAGGATCATCAAACCCGCGCCCAGCAGCGCCAGAATGGCCCGGTTGAGTTTCTCCGTTACCACCATCACGTAGACCGCGACGAAGATAACGGTGGCCACCCAGGCCGCACTCCAGCCAAAGATCACCTGGCCGGCAGTAGTTTCCGCATGCATGAATGCATCTCCTTAACGGGGAAATTGTCCTGACCTGGGAATTGCTTATTTCTGCTCGAATTGACGCGCGAAGCCTTCCGTCATATGACGTTTGCCTAGCACGTCGATCACCAGTGCGTCCACCTTCTCGCGGCGGGCGAGGGCGAGGCCCTTTTCCGCGCCGAGAATGAAGATGCCCTTCGCGAGAACCACTGCCTTTTCGGCCTCTGGAGCGAGAACGCTGACGGAGATGGAAGCATTGGCGGGGTAGCCGGTCCGCGGATCAATAATGTGGTGATAGCGAATCCCGTTGACGATGCGGAACCGCTCGTAGTCGCCGGAAGTGACAAGCGCTCCGGCGGTGAGTTTCACCATGCCGATCATCTGACCGTGTGCGGCGCGCGGGTCCTGGATGCCGAGCCGCCAGGGCTCGCCCTGGTTGGTTCCCGAGACCAGGATGTCCCCGCCTCCATCCACCAGTGAATCCGCAAAGCCTTCATTTCTCAGCACTTGAGAGGCGCGATCCACGGCGTATCCCTTGGCGATTCCGCCAAGGCCGATATTCATTCCGGCAGGGAGGTAGACGCGGTCTCCCTCAATCTGAATCGCGCGATAGTTGATGTTTTTTCGAGCCTTTTCCACTTGCCCACGCGAAGGGGGAACAAAGGCGTCGTCAAAGCGCCAGATGTTGCCCATGCCGCGCCAGGTGACGTCAAAGGTCCCCTCGGTGATGTCGCTGTAATGGATGGATCTCTCGAGCATCTCGCGCAGTTCGGCGGGCACTTCGACGGGGTGCTTTCCTGCGTTGGCATCGACGGCGGAGATGGGGGAATCCGGCTTCCATTCGCTCATCATGCGGTCGATGCGCTCGAGTTCGACGTAAGCATTGGCAATGGCTTTTCGAGCCGCTTCGGTGCGGCCATGGTCGACGACTTCGATGGTCCAGGCGGTCCCCATCAACGGCCGCTGGACCTTGAGCAGACCGCCCGGCGCTTCGCGCTGCGCGGCGTAGCGGACCACCAGGAGCAGGCCGGCAATTGCCAATCCGATGAGAGTCTTACGCCACATCCCTCTTCCAGTTTAGAGGACGGCGCATGTTGGCACGGAATTTGCATTAGTCCCTGATGCGAGGATTGCTGGTGATACCATCCACCCTAAATTCCCTGATTCCATTACCGGACTGCCCGAAATGGCGCATGCCAGAGGAGAATCGGGCTGGAGCCATTGGGGCAAATACCCCAACTTGTGGTGCTTGCCACACCCCGAAGCCTCGAAGGGAATTGTATGCTTGAATACCTGATTGCCGGCGGATTGATGGCGGCTATCGGTACGCTGCTGGCGGCGATTCTCGCCTTCGCGGACAAGAAACTGTATGTTTACGAAGATCCGCGGATTGACCAGGTCGAGTCGATGTTGCCAAGCGCCAATTGCGGCGCCTGCGGGCAGGCCGGATGCCGGGCCTTCGCCGAGAAGGTGGTGAAAGGCGAGATCGCCCCTGGCAAGTGCACGGTGAGCACGCCGGACGGCATTGTCGCCATCGCCAACCTGCTTGGGGTAGCGGCGGGAGCGGAAGAGAAACGGGTGGCGCGCCTGGCCTGCGCCGGTGGAGATCACGTGGCCCGCAACCGTGCCCGTTACAGCGGTCTCGATACGTGCCGGGCGGCGGCGCTGATTTCCGGCGGGGGCAAGAGCTGCTCCTGGGGCTGCCTCGGGCTCGCCGATTGCGAACGGGTGTGCGATTTTGACGCCATCCACATGGACCGGCATGGGCTTCCGGTGGTGAGTGAAGTGAAGTGCACGGCGTGCGGGGATTGTGTCGAGGTCTGCCCGAAGAGCCTGTTCTCCATTCACGTGGTGAGCCACCGGCTGTGGGTGGCCTGCAAGAATCTGGCAAACGGAGAGGAAGCGGAGGCCTCCTGCGAGGTGGCCTGCACGGCGTGCGGCCGCTGCGCCGCGGACGCTCCGGCGGGCCTTATCCAGATCGTCAACAACCTTGCCGTGGTGGACTACTCCAGGAACAAGCTGGCGAGCGATATTCCCATTCAGCGGTGTCCCACGGGAGCCATCGTATGGATTGATCCGGAGAAGGGACTAGTCAAAGGGATTGAAGCGAAGAAAATTACCCGCAAGTCGCCGCTGCCGGTGGAGCCGGCGGATTTGCCGGTTTCACCGCTGAGGTGAGTAAGGAAGACAGGATGAGCACAAAAAGGACGATCAAATACCCGGGCATCCGTCAGGCAATGGACGGCAACACGGCGGTCATCATGTGCGAGCGCGAATCGAGCGACGCCGCGGGAGCCTATCCCATCACGCCGTCCACGCAAATGGGCGAGTATTGGGCGGAAGAGACCGCCAAGGGTCACATCAACATCTCCGGCCGTCCGCTGATCTTCATCGAGCCGGAGGGAGAACACGCCGCCGCGGCAGTGACCGCCGGCCTGTCGATGACGGGTCTGCGCGCCACGAATTTCTCCTCCGGGCAGGGCATCGCGTACATGCATGAGTCACTGTATGCCGCGGTGGGAAAGCGCCTGACCTACGTGCTGAACATGGGCTGCCGGGCGATGACCAAAGCGAGCCTCAACGTGCATGCCGGCCACGATGATTACCACTGCGTGGACGATTCCGGCTTCTTCCAGTTGTTCGGAAAGAGCGCGCAGGAGGTGTGCGACCTGAACATCATTTCGCACAGGATCGCCGAGCTCTCGCTGACGCCAGGCATCTGCGCGCAGGACGGGTTTCTCACGACGCACCTCATCGAGTCGTTGATGCTGCCGGAAAGGGAGCTGATTGCCGAATACCTGGGCCGCCCGGACGACATCATCCAGACGCCCACTCCGGCGCAGCGCATCCTCTACGGTGAGACGCGCCGCCGCATTCCGGAGATCTGGAACGTCGACAATCCGGTTCTGTGCGGAACGGTGCAGAACCAGGACGCCTACATGCAGAGCGTCGCCGCGCAGCGCCCGTTCTTCTTCGACCATATTGCGGAAATCACCGATCGGGCCATGGATGAGTTCCACGAACTCACGGGCCGGCGCTACCACCGCGTGGTCACTTACCGGGCTGAAGACGCTGACTACCTCATCGTGGGCCAGGGCAGCATGCTCGTCACCGCCGAAGCGGTGGCCGACTACCTGCGCGAAGCCAAGAAGATCAAGGTGGGCGTCGTGAACATGGTGATGTTCCGGCCCTTCCCCGGCGATCTGATCGGGAAACTCCTCACCGGCCGAAAGGGCGTGGCGGTGCTGGAACGCGTGGATCAACCGTTGGCCGCTGACCTCCCACTGATCCGCGAGATCCGCGCCGCCATGGGCCGGTGCCTGGAGAACGGGCGAGCCGGCAAGGGGCCGCTCCCCTATCCGGATCACGCGACCTATCGCAACGCGGAGGATATGCCTCCGCTCTACTCCGGTTCGTACGGCCTCGGCAGCCGGGACCTTCAGCCGGAGGGCCTGATTGGAGCCGTGGAGAACATGCTGCCCAACGGCGGCAGGAAGAAGTTTTTCTATCTCTCGGTGGACTTTGCACACGACAGGCCGTTCACTCCCAAGCAGGAGATCCATCAGCAATCGGTCACCGACGCCTACCCGCACGTGAAGGAACTGGCGATCCGCGGAAGCGAAAATCCAAACCTGATGCCGAAGGACAGCATCACGGTACGGTTCCACTCGGTAGGCGGGTGGGGAGCCATCACGACGGGCAAGAACCTGGCGATGACGCTGTTCGACCTGCTCGGGTTCCACATCAAGGCGAATCCGAAATACGGTTCGGAGAAGAAGGGGCAGCCCACGACGTACTATCTTTCGGCGGCTCCGGAGCCCATCCGCATCAACTGCGACTATTTCTACGTGGACGTGGTGCTTTCGCCGGACCCGAACGTGTTCAAGCATTCGAATCCGCTGGCCGGACTCAAGAAAGGCGGCGTGTTCATTCTCCAGAGTTCGTTCGAGGATCCGCGGGAGGTTTGGGCGCAGATTCCCGAGCAATACCAGCGCATCATCCTCGACAACAACATCCGCGTGTTCTATCTCGACGCATTCAAGATCGCGCGTGAGGAAGCGACAGACCCCGAACTTCAGTTCCGCATGCAGGGCATCGCCTTCCAGGGCGCATTCTTCAAAGCGTCCCCGGTGATGACCGCGGCCAAATTGAGCGAAGAGCAGTTGTTCCACGCGATCGAATCGCAGCTCGAGCACAAGTTCGGCGCCAAGGGCGCCCGCGTGGTGCAGGACAATATGCGCGTGGTGCAGCGCGGCTTCGACGAGGTGAAGGAGGTTCAGGAGAAGCAGGTGATCGTGGCGGCGGCGGGGCAGTTGCGCAAGGACCCCGGCCTGCCGGTGCTGCTGAAAGAGCAACCCGCCAGCACCGCGCCGACTACGGATATTCACCGCTTCTGGGAGCAGACGGGCAACTTCTACCTCACCGGCAAAGGGAACGACAACCTGGTGGACCCGTTCATCGGACTGAGCTTTATCCCTGCCGTGACCGGTGTGTTCCGCGACATGACCGGCATCCGTTTCGAGCATCCGCAGTGGATTCCGGAGAATTGCACGGCGTGCGGCGCCTGCTACACCGTGTGTCCCGACAGCGCGATTCCGGGCCTGGTGCACTCGCCGCTGGCCGTGCTCGACACGGCGCACAAGATGGTGGTCCGCTCGGGCCATCCGGTGAAGTATCTTCCGCGGGCGGTGCGGACGGTGGAACAGAGGCTGCGCCCCAGGCTGCAGGCGGCGGGCGAAAAGGCTGACGTACGGGCGCTGATCCACGAAGCCATCGCCGACGTGCTGCTCGGCTACGGGCCTGATTCGGCGGAGCGGAAGGAAGTGGAGCAGGAATTCGAGTGGCTCCGCGAGGCGCTCGGCGAATTCAAGTTCTCGCTGACGCAACCCTACTGGACGGCGCGGGAGAAGAGACAGAAGGGCAGCGGCGGATTGCTCTCCATCACTGTCAATCCATACGCCTGCAAGGGGTGTATGGAATGCGTCGAGGTCTGCGACGACGATGCGCTGCGGCCCATACCGCAGACCGCGGAGACCATCGACCGGATGCGCCGTGACTGGAACTACTGGATGGCGCTACCCACCACCTCCCCCGAATTCATCCGTATCGACAATCTCGAGGAGAAGATCGGGGCGCTCGAAACGCTGCTGCTCGACAAGCGCAACTACATGGGAATGGTCGGCGGCGACGGGGCCTGCCTCGGCTGCGGGGAGAAGACGGTCATCCACCTTTTTGTGGCCACTGTCGAAGCCCTGATGCAGCCGCGCGTGGCCAGGGAGGTGGCGAAAATCGACGACCTGCTGCAGCGCCTGGACCAGCACGTGCGGCTGAAGCTGGCGGCTTCGATGGACCTTTCCGATATTGGGCGTGTGGAATCCGCTCTCGACAAGCTGAAGGATTCCGATCTGACGCTGGCGAGCTTTTCAGAGAAGCTGGATGAGCGGCATGCGGGCCAGACCATCGACAGCGAATGGCTGCGCGATGTGACACAGCTTCTGGCCAAATTGAAGCACCTGAAGGCGCAGTACACGGAAGGACCGGGACGCCGCGGCCGCTCGAGCCTCGGCATCATCAACGCCACGGGCTGCACGTCGGTGTGGGGTTCCACCTATCCGTTCAATCCCTATCCGTTCCCGTGGGCGAACCACCTGTTCCAGGATTCTCCTTCCATGGCGATGGGGGTTTTCGAAGGCCACATGGCGAAGATGGCCGAGGGCTTCAAGGCCATCCGCATGGCGGAGATTGAGTTGAACGGCGGCTATAAGAAGGAGAAGCACGGCGAGTTCTTCACCTACTTCGACTGGCGGAAGTTTTCCGACGAGGAATACCAACTCTGCCCGCCGGTGATCTCCATCGGCGGCGACGGCGCGATGTACGATATCGGCTTCCAGAACCTCTCGCGGATGATGATGTCCGGCAAGCCCATCAAGGCGCTGGTGCTCGATACGCAGGTTTATTCGAACACGGGCGGCCAGGCGTGCACTTCGGGGTTCACAGGCCAGGTTTCCGACATGGCGCAGTATGGCAAGGCGGTGAAGGGCAAAGAGGAGATCCGCAAGGAGATCGCGCTCATCGGCATGGCGCACCGCACCACGTATGTGGCGCAGGGCAGCTTTTCAAACGCGACGCACCTGATTGAGAGCTTCATCGACGGACTCAACACACGGCGGCCCGCGCTGTTCAACATTTACAGCGCGTGCATGCCGGAGCACGGGATCGGCGACGATCTGGGTGAACATCAGGCCAAGCTCGCGGTGGAGTCGAGGGCCTATCCGCTGGTCCGCTATAACCCCGACAAAGGCATCACCGCGGAGGAATGCTTCGACCTCGAGGGCAATCCGGCTCTCGACGACGATTGGCCAACCTACACGCTCGACTACACCGAGGAGGATGGTAAGCCGGGGAGGATGGAACTCCCCTTGACGTTCGCCGATTTCGCGGTCACCGAGGCGCGCTTCCGCAAGCAGTTCCGCACCGCGCCGCGCGACACGTGGAATGAAAACATGGTGACGCTGGCGGAGTTTGTGGAACTCCCGGTGGAAGACCGCGACGGCAAATTCCCCTTCATCTGGGGTGTGGACAAGAAAAACCGGCTGATCCGCGTCATCCCGGCCGAACCGATTGTCAAAGCGACGGAGGACCGGCGGAACTTCTGGCGGATGTTGAAATCCCTGGCCGGCGTTCGCCCCGTGGTGGACGCGAGCGAAATCGAGCAGCGGGTGAAAACCGAATTTGCCCAGAACCTGGCGGCGCGGCTGCTCGAGCTGGCGGGAAATGGCGGAATGCAGATCGACCTACCCGCCATTCCGGCGTCTTCGGGCGCAGCCGCCGCGGTGGCTGTGGCCGACCCGGCAGTGGCGGCGGCAAGCGAGAACGGCTACGTCGCTCCGTGGATTGATTCCGCCGAATGCACCTCCTGCGACGAATGCATCCTCATTAACCCGAAGATCTTCGCCTACGACGAGCGGAAGCACGCCTACATCAAGGACCCCAAGGGCGGGCCTTATAAGGATCTGGTGCGCGCGGCCGAGAAGTGCACGGCGCAGGTAATTCATCCGGGCTACCCGGCCGGCCAAAGCGGCAAAGAGACTGAGAAGCTCGTTCAGCGGGCGAAGAAGTACATGTAGTGGACAGAACCAATGGGCCTCTTAGATCTATTTAACGGAAAGGCGCTTCACCGGGGCGTACACGTGCCGGAATGCAAGGAACTGACGGAGCACCTGCCCATCCGCCGGCTTCCCTTCGCTCCGATGCTCGTTGTGCCGCTTTCGCAACATGCCGGCGCGCCGGCCATCCCAATCGTCCGGGAAGGGCAGGAAGTGGTCCGAGGGGAGCCCATCGCCAAGGCGAACGGCTTCATGTCGGTCCCCATGCACGCCCCGGCAACCGGACAGATCGAGCGGATTGCCCCCGCGCCGACAGCACGGGGCGATCTGGCTCCCGCGATTTACCTCAAACCCTGGCCTTCGGCGAGCCAGGAGATTCTTTACGGAGCGCCGCAGGATATCGAGCACATGAGCCCGGCGGAGATCATCCTCGCCGTGCAGGAAACCGGCGTTGTAGGTCTTGGCGGGGCGGCGTTCCCCACGCACGTGAAGCTGAAGCTGCCGGAAGGCAAGAGAGTGGATACGGTGCTGGTGAACGGCTGCGAATGCGAGCCGTATCTCACCACCGACCACCGCGTGATGGTGGAGCAGCCGAAGGAAGTCCTTCATGGGGCGCGGATCGTGATGAAGGCCATCGGGGCGGAACGAGGCATTGTCGGCGTCGAAGATAACAAGATGGACGCGGTGGAGGCGCTGCGCAAGGCGCTCGGCACGGCTACGGATATCGCCGTCGAGGCCGTGCCTGCGAAATATCCGCAAGGCGCGGAGAAGATGCTGATCCAGGTGCTGCTCGGCCGCGAGGTGCCATCGGGCGGACTGCCGAGCGATATCGGCGTGGGGGTCTTCAACGTCGCCACGCTGGCCCAATTGGGAGAACTCCTACCGCGGCATCAGGGCCTGATCGAGCGCGTGGTCACCATCACGGGGACGGCGCTGGCCAAGCCCGGGAATTACCTCACCGCGCTCGGGACGCCGCTGCGCTGGGCGCTCGAACAGGCCGGCTGCAAGGACGAGCTCTCCTCGGTGATCCTCGGCGGGCCGATGATGGGGCCGGCCATCAGTTCGCTCGAGGTGCCGATCACCAAGGGGGTCACCGGCATTGTGGCGCTCGGGCGCCATGATGTGAACGGCAGGCCGAAGCGCGTCTATCCCTGCATCCGCTGCGGGGCATGCGTGGATGCGTGCCCGCTCCACCTCAACCCCTCGCGCCTCGGGATCCTGGCAAGGAAAGAGCGCTACGAAGAGATGGAAACCGATTTTCATCTGAATGACTGTTTCGAGTGCGGCTGCTGTAGTTATGTGTGCCCGGCGAACATACCGCTGGTGCAATACTTCCGGGTGTCGAAACAGATGAACCGGGAAAGAAAGGCTCGCGAACGTGCCAGCTCTAACGCCTGAAATTCAGTTACGGACCTCGCCGCACTTCCACACGCCGCGTTCGGTGTCAATGATCATGCGCCACGTGGTGTACGCGCTGCTGCCCATCTGCGCCTTTTCGGTGTGGCTGTTCGGCATCAGCGCGCTCGCCTCGATCGTGACAGCGGTTGCCTCCTGTGTCCTGACGGAGCACCTGATCTGCCGTATCGCCGGACGTCCGACCACGGTGGGAGATTTCAGCGTCGTCATCACCGGACTTCTGCTGGCGCTCACGCTTCCGCCGGGCTTTCCCCTATGGATGACCGCGGTGGGCGGGCTCATCGCGGTGGGATTGGGAAAAATGCTGTTCGGCGGGTTGGGGTTCAACGTGTTCAATCCGGCGCTGGTGGGACGCGCGTTCCTGCAGGCCGCCTTTCCCATCGCCATCACGGCCTATACGCCGGCGATGGCGGTGAACCGGTTCCTCGAGTTTATTCCAACCACGCTGACGCTGCCGTTCGCGCAGCCGCTTGTGCTGACGGAATGGATAAAGCGCGTGCGTGTCGATGCGTTTTCGAGCGCCACGCCGCTGATGGCGCAAAAATTCGATCACGTCACCACCGAAGTGATGCCTCTTTTCCTCGGAAAGGTGGCGGGGTCGGCGGGGGAGACCTCGGCACTGCTGATTCTCCTGTGCGGCGCCTACCTCATCGCCCGCAAGTTCATGGACTGGCGCATTCCCGCCGCCATGCTGTCGAGCGCGTTTCTCGTGGGAGGGGCGTTCTATCTGGCGTCTCCCGCGCAGTATCCAAACCCGTTGTTCGTGCTGTTCTCAGGCGGACTCATGTTGGGAGCGATGTTCATGGCGACCGACATGGTGGCCTCTCCGGTTACTCCCCTCGGGGTGTGGATCTACGGGGGGCTGATGGGACTCGTCACCGTCATCATCCGCTTCCTTGGCGGGCTGCCGGAAGGGGTGATGTACGCCATTCTGCTCGGCAATGCCCTCTCGCCGATGATCGACAACCTCACCCAGCCGCGAATCTACGGGGCGCGGAAGAAGGAGGCGGCGAAAGCATGAGCGCCACCACGCAAAGCCCGAAAGCGCAAGCGCCGAAGCCGCCCGCCGCCGAAGCCGCCAGCAGCGTGAAGATGATCCGTCTCATGGGCTCGGTTTCGCTCATCTGCGGGCTGCTGATCGTCACCACCTATCGCAGCACCCTGGTCCCCATCCAGCGGAACCAGGAAATCATCATGAAGGAGACGGTGGCGGAACTGCTGCCGGGGGTGGAAAAGCAGGTGATTTACGGGGTGCAGCCTTCGGGCGAGATCTCTGTTTTGAAGAGTCTCGATTATACCGGGCCGCGGCTGTTTGCCGGCTACAACGCCTCCGGCGCGCTGCTCGGCGTGGTCCTCGAGGCGAGCGACCGCGGCTATGCCGACGTGATCCGCACCATGTACGCCTATTCGCCGGCGCAGCAGGCCATCACTGGCTTCAAGGTGGTGGAACTCAAAGAGACGCCGGGTCTCGGAGACAAGATCACCAGCGACCCGGATTTCCTGGCCAACTTCAAACGCCTTGATGTCCGCCTGAATGCGGACAAGACCTCGACAGCGCATCCCGTCACTACCGTCAAGCACGGTACGAAGAAAAATCCCTGGGAGGTGGACGCCATCTCCGGCGCCACCATCTCTTCCCGCGCGGTGGGCCGCGCGCTCGACAAGAGCACGCGCGACCTGCTGCCTGTCGTCAACCGAAACCTCAGCCGCATCGAGAAAGGGGAATAATGGCTCACGTACACGAACTAGAAGCGCCTGCTGCTTCCGCCGGCGAGAGCATGGAAGCTTTCTTCAACGGGCTATGGAATCAGAATCCGGTGTTCGTCCAGGTGCTCGGCATGTGCCCGACCCTGGCGGTAACCAACAGCGTCCGCAACGCCCTTGCCATGGGTTTGGCGACCACGTTCGTGCTGGTCTGTTCGAACACGCTCATCTCCATGGTGCGGAAGCTCGTTCAGAAACAGGTGCGCATCGCCACGTATATTCTGATCATCGCCACCTTCGTCACCATCGTCGACTATCTGATCAAAGCCATCAGCATCCCGGTGTATAAGGCTCTGGGAGCTTTCATCGCCCTGATTGTGGTGAACTGCATCATTCTCGGCCGGGCCGAAGCCTACGCGAGTAAGAATTCCGTCGGGAAGAGCATGCTGGATGGGCTGGGTATGGGGGTGGGCTTTGCGTTCGCGCTCACTTGCCTGGGGAGCGTACGCGAGATTCTCGGCGCCGGTTCGTTCCTCGGGATTCACCTGTTCGGCCCCAACTTCCAGCCCTGGGTGCTGTTTCTGCTTCCTCCCGGCGGGTTTCTCACGCTCGCGACGTGGCTGCTGATCTTCTCCGCATGGAAGGCGCGGTCAAAGAGAAAGGCGGAAGCGCTCGAGGAGGCACACGTATGAACCAGGCTTCGCTCAGTTCGATCTTTCTTGACTCGCTGCTGATCAACAACTTCGTGCTCAGCGTTTTTCTCGGCATCTGTCCGTTCATTGGGGTGTCCGGCAAGTTAGCCACCGCATGGCGCATGGGAGTTTCGGTCATCTTCGTCATCACGGTGAGCAGTGTTCTGGCCTACGCCTCGAACCTGCTGCTGATTTCCCTGCACGCCGAATACCTGCGGATCATCACGTTCATCGTGATCATCGCCTCCACGGTGCAGTTGCTCGAGATGTTCATTAAGAAGACGAGTCCATTGCTGTTCCGCGCCCTCGGCATCTATTTGCCGCTGATCACCACCAATTGCGCCGTCCTTGGCGTGGCGTTGTTCCAGACCGCACGCGAATATTCCTTCGCGCAAAGCGTTGTTTTCGCCGTTGGAGCGAGCGCCGGATTCGCCCTCGCCCTAGTCATCATGTCCGTCATTCGGGAACGGTTGGAGCTTTCCGACATTCCTGACATGGCCAGGGGAACCGCGCTTGTGCTGATGCTGGCCGGCATCCTCTCGATGGCGTTCATGGGCTTTGCCGGCATGGGAGGAGGCGCTTAACACATGCTTCTCGATTCATTGAGAGCCGTTGGCGGAATCCTGCTGCTGATGGCTTTGTGGTTCGCCGTGCAGGCGCTCCTTCGCAAGCGTACTGCGCCGCGGCAGGATGCCGATGTGCTGGAGGATATGGTCCACGGCTGCGGCGCCTGTAGCCATGCAGGCTCGTGCTCCAGCCAACCGGATTCCAGAGAGGAGAAACACCAATGCCGGTCCTGATCCCAAACCAGGGCAACGCCCTGATGACTCTCGGGGAATATGACATCAGTCATCCCTATACCGCCACGCTCATCTCGAGTGAGAGAATTACGCCCAAGACCGAGGCTGAGGTGCGCCATCTCGTTTTTCAGCTTCCCGATGACGTCGGCTTCGACTTCCTCGAGGGGCAGAGCATCGCGGTGCTCGTGCCCGGCCCGCATGAGTTCGGCAACAGACAACACATCCGCCTTTATTCCATCGCCAGCACCAGACGGGGCGACGCGGCGCACCCGGGAGCCATCTCCATCTGCGTGCGCCGCTGCTTCTATATTGATGAGGTGAGCGGCGAGCGCTATCCCGGCAAAGCCTCCAACTACCTCTGCGATGCCGTGCCTGGCGGCCACATCCAGATTGCCGGGCCGTACGGCGCCCACTTCCTCATGCCCGCGGATGATTCCTGCAACTTGCTGATGGTGGGCGTGGGAACCGGCATCGCGCCGTTCCGCGCGTTCATCAAGCACATCTATGACGAGATCGGCGGCTGGGAAGGCAAGGTGCGGCTCTATTACGGAGCCCGCAGCGGCATGGAGGTGCTCTACCACAACGACCTCAATCGCGATCTCGGCCTTTTTTATGATGAGAGATCCTTCCAGGCGTTCGAGGCCGTGAGCGCGCGGCCGTATTTCGACGAAACGTCAACGCTCGACCGGGTGCTGGTGGAGCATCAAGTGGAAGTCTGGGAAATGATCAATGATCCGAAGACTTACATCTATGTCGCCGGGTTGCACGAAGCCGCCGAGAAGTTCGAGAAGGCGATGATCGCCATGGCGGGCTCGAAGCAGGCCTGGTCCGGCAAGCGGAAACAACTGATCGAAGAGAAACGGTACGCCGAGCTGCTGTACTAGAACAGGAAAGGATGTCCCTCTTGCGGTGGCTTCTTCTTGTATGGCCTTGGATTCTCCTGGCGGGGTCGCCGGAACCGCAAATCCGTGTGCTGCATGACGACGGAGGTTGGTGTTGGTTTGAAGATGAGCGCGCCGTATTCAGAGGCGGCCAGCTCGTCTTCGGGGTCGTCGCGGCCGGTACACGCGATCCCGCCAGGCGGGGGAACATTGAGGTGGTCACCTACGATCTCGCTTCCGGGCGGAGGCAGGTGGCCACCTTGCACCGCGCGGAAGGAAACCGCCGCTGGTTTGACGATCACAATTCGCCGGCTCTTCTGGTGCGTCCGGATCACCGTGTGCTGGCGATGTACGCGCTGCACGGCGTGGACAACAGGATCTACTACCGCATCTCCGCGCCGGAGGATACCACCCAGTGGGGACCGGAGCAGGTCTTCATCCCGAGCGCTACCTCTCGCGTCACCTATTCGAATCTCCACTTCCTCAGCAACGAGGACCACGTCTACGACTTTTTCCGCGGCCTGGATAATTCGTACAAGCCCTCCTACGCCTACTCGGACGACCTCGGCAATACGTGGAAGACGGGCAACGTGCTGATCCACGTTCCTCTCCAGTTCAAGCACCGTCCCTACGTAAAGTACGCCTCGAACGGCCGCGACACGGTCCATATCGCCTACACCGAAGGCCACCCGCGCGACTACGACAACAGCATCTATCACATCATCTACCGCGAGGGAGAGTTGCGCCGTTCGGATGGCGCGGTGATCCGCTCCATCAAGGAAGGCCTCCGCGCGCCTGAAGAGGGCACGCGGGTCTTCCAGGGCGGTCCGAACCGCGTCGCCTGGATCAGCGACCTGCACCTCGACCCCAAGGGCAATCCGGTGCTTGTCTTCTCCGAGCAGCGCGAGCCCTCCGGCCTCGACCTGCGCTATCACTATGCGCGGTGGGACGGCAAGAAGTGGGTGGAGCACGAGATCGCCTACGCGGGCACCCGGCTGTACAAGGGCGAGGACGACTATACCGGCAACATTGCGCTCGACCCGCAGGACCTCTCGACAGTCTATATCTCATCGAACGCCGATCCGGTGAGTGGAAAGCCGATGGCGCATTGGGAGTTGTACCGCGGGGTCACGGCGGATGGCGGGGCGCACTGGAAGTGGTCGCCGGTTACGCACGATTCCGCGGCTGACAACATCCGGCCGATCGTGCCGGTTTCGGATGTGCATCATGTGGTGATGTGGCTGCGCGGAAAGATGACGGCGTACACGGACTACCGGTTCGAAGTGGTAGGGATTGTGCGCTGAGGGGCCCGGTATGATGGAGGAGCATGTTGAAGGCGCCGCGAGCACGGGTGTTCATCAGTTGCGGTCAGAACAAAGACTCAGGAGAAGTAGAGATTGCGAGGGCGATTGCCGCGAAGCTGACAACTCTCGAATTCGATCCATACATTGCCGTGCAGGAGCAAACCCTGCGAGGGATCATAGAGAACATCTTTGGTCAACTTCGGACGTCGGAATACTTTATATTCGTTGACTTCAAGCGGGAGAAACTTGCGGGCAAAGGTACCTGCCGAGGCTCCCTATTCTCGCATCAGGAACTGGCTATTGCCTCCTTCTTGGGAATCGATGTATTGGCGTTCCAAGAAGATGGAGTAAAGAAGGACGACGGAGTGTTGGGCTTCATCCAAGCGAATGCGATCCCTTTCACCGAGAGGAGCAAATTGCCTGACCTCGTAGAAGCTGAGGTAAGGACTAGAGGTTGGGATCCAAACTGGAGAAACGAACTGGCAATGGTTCGTGAGCCCAAACAGCATGTCGACACTACAGACCCGACATCCCTGAAGATAAGCAGGTGGTTTCATATCACTGTGAAGAATCACCATCGCCATAAGACTGCAAAGAACTGCTACGCATACATGCAGAGTTTCACCGATCTTGCGAAACGGACATCGGTTAGATTGAACTTGGTGGAATACAACTGGGCGGGTGTTCGTCTGCCTAATGCCCAAATCCCACCCGGCGAGGAAAGGCGTTTCGATGCCTTTGTTATCGATCATACATCCCCTACTGAACTGCGCTTTAATCCATTTGCCACCTCAGAGGAATTTCTGCCCCCAAGAATCAAGAAACCAGGCAAATATAGATTTGATTATCTCGTCGTTTCGGACAACTTCGCTCCCGTTCGCCAGGCTTTCACACTGACGCTAGAGAGGTCGCTCAACGACACAGTTTTTGAGAGGACCTCCGACAGCGCATCTTCAATCTAGCGGCGCTCCGTTTGTGATGCGTTATGTTCTCTCGGTCGGTGATGACGCTGCGCGGAAAGATGACGGCGTACACGGACTACCGGTTCGAAGTGGTAGGGATTGTGCGCTGAGGGGCCCGGCTATACTGAAGTCGTGACTGGCGAGTCAACATCCCGCCGCACACTGTAAGGCCGTCTTCATGGATACCGGGTGATAGGCGCGCCTTGTGAGGGTCAGCATGGAGAAGCAACTCAGAAATATCGAGGACGCATACAAGTGGTCGCTGGAAACCGCGGCTGCCCTGCGTGCGGGGGATTTTTCCCGCATCAACACTGAGGAACTCATTGACGAGATCGAGTCGATTGCCAGCGGTTTGTGGCGGGAACTGGAGTCCATCCTGAAAGACATCCTCGAGGGAATGCTCATGAAGGAGTATGGGTACGGCGATCCTCAGGAAGCAGATCGTCAGTTGGTGACAGCTCAGGGCGAACTGCAGCTCCTGCTGTATTCGTCACCATCGCTGCGGGATGCTTTGGGCGAGGCCATTGCGCAAGCCTACCAGCGTGCCAGAAGGGACGTGACCGAGGATTACGGTGCAGCCTTGCCGGATGAGTGTCCCTTCGCGGTGGAACGCATTGTGGAAGACCCTTACGACCGCCTCGTGGCCGAAGGCAAGCTTGTATAAAGATGCAGCGGCAACGAATCAGCGAGATGGGAAAATCGGAGCTCCGGGAATTGGAAAGCCGTCTCAGCGTCCTCATCGAGCACGCGCTGAAAATCAAGTACGTGAAAGGTCAGGCCGGAACGGATAACAGCCGCGGATGGAACAAATCACTCAGGAACCAGCGAAGTGAGTTGGTGATTCATTTGACAAGACATCCAGGCTTGAAGACGGAATTGAACGACGCTCTTTTGGACAAAGCACATCGCGCCGTATTGGCGAGGCTTGCCTTGGCCTACCCCGGCTTTCGTTTTCCCCGTGTCCGGCAGTTGTCCATCGCGGATGTAGTGGGACGGGATGTGATGATGATCTTGCAGAGATAGCGCTCCGGCTTTTTACAAAACTTAATATTCACCCTCTCTCCCACCGCGTCGAACGCAGTGATGACACGACGCAGCCTCATATTCAGCCTGACTTCGCAATCGGGGCTCCTGCTCATCCGCGCTTGGGCGAAGGGGAGCGGCCAGTTTTGGAACGACAAGCCGCCCGCGGAGTGGTCCGCGGATGAGATTGACCAGTTGATCAGCAAGTCGCCCTGGGCCAAAGAGGCGACGCTCGCGTACAGCGCGGGCGCTATGGGCCAGGGAGGCTACGATCCGCAGGGCCCCGCGGGAGGCGGTGGACGAGGCGGGATGGGCGGCGGAGGGCTCGGGATTCCCGGGGGCATCGGCCTTCCCGGCGGCGGGATGGGCGGGCGTCGCGGCGGGATGGGCGGACCCGGAGGCATGGGGTATCCGGGCGGAAGGCGCGGACCCGGTGGAGGGCGTTCGCAAGCCAAAGTCCTGGTGCGCTGGGAGACCGCGCAACCCGTTCGCGCAGCGCTCAAGAAGGACCTGCCGGAAGGGGCTTCCGGACACTACATTCTCAGCCTCAACGGACTGCGGTTTCGGGGCGATGAGGACACGCGCGCCGGGGACGCCGGTTCCGATCAGGACCGGCCTCGCGACCGGATGCTCGAACGGCTGCGCCAGAACAGCCAGCTACTGCCGAAAGACCGGGCGGCCATCTTCCCCGGCCGGGTCGAGCGCGCTGATCTCGGCAACGCCATCCTGTTGTTCTTTCCCCGCGGCGACAAGCCGCTGACCGCACAGGACAAGGAAGTGACATTCCAATCCGCCGCCGGTTCCTCGACACTCAAGGTGAGATTTTCCCTGCGCGACATGCTCTACCATGGCGAACTGGCGCTTTGAGAGCGGGCGTTCAGGGTAGCTCTGCGGCGTCGAATTTGAGGTCGCGGTCGAGCACCATTTCCATGCCGGCGCCCTTGGCGAGGATGATCTCCGGTCCGCGCCGGAGAAGCACCCCGGCCAGCCCGGCGGCCGCTCCCGCCGCTGCTCCCGCGCCCGTGTTTCCCCCGAGCCTGCCTATACCGGCGCCGGCAGCGGTGGCGCCGCCCACGGTCTTGGCGTCGCCCGCTTTGTTCGTACCGCCCTGGATCTTGCCTTCACCGCGCTCGACGGTCTGGTCCTCGGCCGAACTCAGCCGGGACCGCAAGTCCCGTGTCGTGCCGTTCGGCAGGGTGATGGAATCGAAGCGCAGGTAGATTTCCGCCCGGCCCTTGGCGCGTCCGGCGCGCTTTGCATCAGTCAGCGTGGCGGCGACCTGGCTCCCCGGAGGAATGACGACACGGCCGTCGGCGAGGATGGGGAACGTGGTCTCGAGATACACGCGGTCGCCTGTCTTTGCCTGCTTCGAAGTCAGGCTGTGAACGGTGACAAGGGGGATCTTTGTTCCTTTGGGAAGGACGAACTCGCGGGGCTTGGGAGGCTGCGGTTCCGGCTGGACCTTTCGCAAGGAAGGCGGAGGCGCCGGCGGCGGGCCGGCCGAGTGAACGCCTTCACGTTGATAGACCAGCGTCGATTCCGATTCTCCACCTCCGATCAGATACTGGCGGCGGATGGTGAAGGTGTTCCGGTCCCTCGATAGCATCCAGCGGTCCATGAGAGTGTATTGCCGGGAGCCCGAGGCAAGAGAGTTGATGAGCAGGGCACTGCCTTCCCACTTAAGCAGGCTGCTCAAGGAGGTTCCCGCGACGGTATGCGTGGAAGACTGTCCAGCCGTGTTGTAGGTCCAGGCGGTGTCACCCTGGCAGCGGATGGTATACCCGTTCATCTCGATGCGCAGAACGCGGTCCGGCGGGAAGGGGAGGCCGCGGATGGAACTGCGCTGGGGGTTGAGATTCCAAACACCGGAAAAATCCCGGTCAGGGTCCGCCGCCGGCAGCACGGCAAGGGACAGAAACGCGAACGCCGCAAAACGCATTTTGCCCACCTTTGCAGCCCAAGTATAGCATCCGAAAAGGAGAAAGGCGCTCCAAAAAGAGCGCCTTTCGTCGCGTCAATCCGAGTTTACCCTGGATTAGTAACGTCCTGGTCCCCTTCTCATCGGGGCAACTCTATTGTCGCAATCCGGACGGGTTCGCGCAACCCATTACCCCTGGTACCCCGCTGTGAGCTAGATTGATAAATAGGCTTCAGGCCGTTCATCGCGTGTTTCGAACCACCGCTCTCGCTTTCACCCTGGTCCTCCCCCTGCTGGCGGCCGCCTCCTCCAGCAGACTTCCGGTGCTGCCGGAAGCTATTCGCCTTGTGCGCGCGGAGGCTCCGCTGGCCTTCGAGGTCAATCGCGGCCAGACGCATTCATCGGTTCAATATCTGGTCCGTACATCGAATTTCACCTTTTTTCTGACGAAGACGGAACTGGTGGCCGCGGCATCCGGCGCCGGATTCCGCATGAAGCTCGAAGGCTGTGACACCGGCAACTCCTGGATGGGCGAATCGAAGCTGGCGGGAGTCACCAACTATCTCACCGGCCGCGACCCGGGCAAATGGATCACCCGCGTATCGAATTACGCCGTCCTGCGCCGTCGCGTCTATCCCGGCATCGATATGGTGCTTCGCGGGGGCCGGCAGCGGCTCGAATACCGGTTCGAGATTGCCGCGCACGCCGATCCGGCGCTTCTGCGCTTCTCTTTCCGCGATGCCGAACCGTCGCTCAGCCCCAACGGTGACCTGGTGCTTCATACTCCAAAAGGGGATTTCCGGCACAAGGCGCCTGCCGCTTACCAGATTGTGGGTGGGAAGCGGCGGAGCGTGAGCGTTGCCTTTACGCTGTCCGAAGAGAAGGCCGCGGGATTCCATCTGGGGAACTACGACTCCGCCTTCCCTTTGGTCATCGATCCTGTCATTTCCTACTACGGTTTCTATGGAGGCAGTTCCGGCGACTCGGCGACGGCCGCGGCAGCGGACCCCACAGGCGACCTCTACGTCACCGGCTGGACTGATTCGCTCCAATTTCCTCTGGGCGGGTCGCCGTACCGCGACTTCAATTCGGGCGCGCGCGACATCTTCGTCAGCAAGCTGTATCCGAACGGCAGCTTCATCTGGTCCACCTACATCGGCGGAACGAACAACGACGAAGCCACTGCGCTCGCAATTGATTCCTTTGGCAGCAGTTACCTCACCGGCACTACCTCATCGCCGGATTTCCCCACCACCACCACGGCGTTTCAACACACCTACGGGGGCGGAGGAGATGCCTTCGTGATCAAGCTGAACGTCGAGGGGTCGAGCCTCACCTACAGCTCCTATCTCGGCGGTAGCGGCGCGGAGTCCGGACAGGGCGTGGCCGCCGACGGGCTGGGATACGCGACTTTCACGGGCTTCACATCCTCTACCGATCTGCCCACCTGGAATGCCCGCCAGAGTGCGTCCGGCGGGGGGGAGGATGTGTTTCTCTTCAAGCTGCACGCCAACTCGTCGGAGGTGATTTACTCGACATACTTTGGCGGCAGCGCGGATGATGAAGCCTATGCCGTTGCCCTTGACCGTAACGGCGATGCATATGTCACCGGCCGCGGCGCCTGTTCCACACTTCCGGCCGGGGCAGTACTGGGACCGGGCGGCGGGACAGACATATTCGTGATGAAGTGGAAATCCGGCGGCGACGGCGCGGCGTATCTCGCCTGTGCCGGCGGCAACGGGCTCGATTCCGGGCACGGGATAGCCGTTGACTCGCAGGGCAGCGCCTATGTCACCGGCTTCACATCGTCCACCGATTTCCCTGTCTACCTGCCCTTGCAGAGCGCCTATGGCGGAGCGCTCAGCGGCTCGCTCGGCGATGCCTTCGTGTTCAAGCTGAATGCGGCGGGAACTTCGCTGCTCTACTCCACCTACCTGGGCGGCGCGCGGGACGACTGGGGGCAATCCATCGCCGTGGATGCGCTTGGCTCGGCTTTCGTTTCAGGCATCACCTTTTCGAACGATCTTCCCAGAGCGGCGGGAGTCTTGGGACCGGCAGCCGGTGTGCGCAGCGGATTCGTCGCCCGGCTCTCGTCACAAGGTTCGAGCGTTGTGCAATCCTACTTCTTCGAGGGCATCACCTCGAGCGACCGCTACGCCCTCGCGCTCGATATGAAGGGCGGCCTCTACGTCGCGGGCGGCGCCTCCTCGAGCTTCCATATCCCTTCGGCCGCGGCCCCTCCCTTGCGCAACTTTACCGGCCCCGTGCAGGATGCCTTCCTCGCCAAGCTTGCCACCGCCAGGCTGCAGGTGTCCCAGGATACGTTTCCCGCGACGATACCGCCTGGTTCCACCTTCCAGTTCACGCAGCGCGTGGTCAACCGGGGTCCGGACGATGCCGAAGCGGTTACCTTCCAGGGAACGCTGCCACAGGGGATGACCGTCTTGGCCTGCACCGCCTCGACGGCGCTGTGCGCGAATTCCGCCTCGAGCTTCCGCATCGATCTTCCGGTGTTGAAGGCGGGGACAGGGGTGGAAGTGAATCTTTCCGTCAGTCTGGCTCCGGGCGCTCCTTCCTCTTTCATCGTCTATAGCAACGCTGCTTCCCCAACCTACGATCCGCTGCTCGAGGATAACAGCCTTACCGCGGCGTTCTTTACGGCTGCCCCCGGGACTGTATGCGCATACGGCCTCAATACGCAGACGCTGAGTGTTCCGCCGGCGGGTGGGTTCACTTCGGTGAACGTGTCCGCGGGCTTTTCCTGTCCCTGGACCGCATCTACTCCCACCGGATGGATCACAGCGGCTTCTCCGGGCGCCAGTTCGGGGAACGGCGCTTTCACGGTCAGCGTGGCCGAGAACGCCACCGGGGTTCCCCGGATCGGCAGCTTCCTCGTTGCCGGGCAGCGCGTCCTGGTGCTCCAGCAGGGCACGCCGCCTCCCATCCCTCTCATTCAGCCTTTCGCCGATGTTCCCGCCGGCCACCCCTTCTTCGACTCGATTCAATTGATGCGCTTCTATGGGGTGACCAGCGGCTGCACCACTACGAACTACTGTCCGGACGCGCCTACTACCCGCGGACAGATGGCGGTCTTCATCGTGCGCGCCCTGCTCGGGACGGACAACTTCAGTATTCCGGCTACACAATTCTTTGCTGATGTTCCGGCCGGCCACCCCCAATACCGTTACATTCAGAAGTTGAGGGAATTGGGGGTCACCAACGGCTGCAACGCGTCAAATTATTGCCCGGACGATCCGGTGACGCGCAGCCAGATGGCGTCGTTCCTCATTCGCGGGCGGCTGGCGGTGCTTCCTTCGCAGCCTTTCGCCTTTCCGAATAATTTCGCGTTCAGCGATGTTCCGGTGAGTTCGCCGGCATATCCCGCCATCCAGAAAATGAAGGAACTCGGCATCACGTCGGGCTGCGCCGCCACGCGGTATTGTCCGGATGACACCACTACTCGCGGGCAGATGGCTGTCTTTCTGGTGCGGGCATTTCTGACGCCGTAGTCCCGTTTGGGGAGAAACTTCCTCCGCCGGCGCCGCGTTTGTATTGTTATGTGGGATAAAATAAGGCGAGGTAAATTGACCGTGCATCTGTTGCTGGCTGGTCTGAGCGCCGCCCTGCTTTTCGCGCAACAGGAACCGGCGGCTGCGCCCGCGGCTCATCCGGCAAATCCCGGCGAATATCACGTCGAGCCTGGTACGCGGATCCCCTTGAACCTGATCAACAGCGTGAGCACGCGCAATGCCGCCGAGGGCGACCGCGTCTACCTGGAGACGGCCTTCCCCATTGTCATCAGCGGCAGAATTGTCATTCCGCCCGGAAGCTACGTGGCCGGCACGGTTACCCAGGTGAAACGTCCCGGGCGCGTGAAAGGCAAGGGGGAACTGTACATTCGGTTCGATTCGCTGACGCTCCCGAACGGTGTCACCCGCGATTTCCGGGCCCGCATCAGCGGCCTTGACGGAAGAGGCACTGAAGACCTCGACCGCAAGGAAGGCAAGGTCATTAGTGAAGGCAACAAAACCGGAGATGCGCGCACGGTAGGCGAAACCGCCGTTACCGGAACATGGATTGGGACGGTAGCGGGCGCCGCCGCGGGACGTCCGGGCTTGGGGGCCGGCATGGGAGCAGCCGCCGGGGCGGCCGCGGGGATGGTAGGGGTCCTGCTGTCACGCGGGCCAGACGCGATCCTGGCAAAAGGTACCACGATCGAGATGGTGCTAGACCGGCCGCTGTATTTCGAGGACTCGGAACTCGATTTCACGAACGGGATGCGGAGGGTGCCGATTGACGGGGGTACTGGTGCGGGGCGAGGGGGCCGGGAGAGTGGAGTGCCTGGGATGGGGAGGCGATCGGGGAGGGGGATCCCGTAGGGCGCTAGGTAAACATCAATGTTCGCCTTTATTTCGCAAAAATCTCTCTTCGAGTAGTACGGTATAAGTCCCTGGTACTCTGAGGCTAATGTCGATTCCAGCGTAGGTACTAATATGTTTTGAGAATTGTGGTCTATTTTACCCGCTTCATCGTGCCGATATGATCACTACGAGACGATGGAACCCGGCACTCTCGAACTTCAGATCTTCGTCAGCCTGATCGTGATTCTTGGAACGGCATTCGTTGCCCTGATTTGCGACTACCTCAAGAGCAACAATGAGCATCTCCGGGAACACAATGTGGAGTTGCGGGTACGCCGGGAAGAGCAGGAAAAGCACAAAGCAACAGAGGCGCAGCTTGGGGCGGTCGAGTGGCTCCGGCATCTGATGGGGGCAGGGCATCTGGTGGCGGGGCAGCAACAGCCGGCCCGGCCTTTAGAGGCGCGGACGGCAACCCGGTCGAAGTTTGTTCCGGCAATGGCTCGCGCATCCAACTGGCCCGTGCCGGAAGAACCTAAATCGAAGCCGGCGCCGGAAATCAAGATCAGGTCCACAGGGTCGATGGAGGAGGTTCCAGCGGCGTCAACCGGGGAGAACCGTCCGGCTTCCACTCGCCCGCATACACTTGTCGAATCTCTTTCTGTTCCCGCGTGGGTAAAGAAGGAGCAGGAAGAGAAGCTGGCGGCGAAAGTGCAGCGTGAGGAACCACCCTCTGATCTGGCGGCTGGTGTGAAGGAGACAATCTCTCTGGTTCCGCCTCCGGTGCCGGTTCAGGAATCCGTTCCACCCCTGGTGACCAAGCCAGCGGCCAAGCAGGACGGCTTCTGGACGTACCGCGGTCTGCTGGACCGGGTGGTGGCGGCGACGAGCACGCCATCGATTGCTGCCGAGGATGCGCCTGTTGAGCAGGCGCCGGTGCTGGAAGTAGAGAAAGCGGAACGTAAGATTGTGGAGGAAGTGGCGCTGACGCCGTCTGGCGCAACCGCTATTTCCACTGTGACCATGGAGATGCCGGCGCAGCCCCCCGCCGAAGGGAGCGCGGGTCCCGTCCTCGAGCAGACAGAGGAACCATTTGCGGAATCGGGGGTGTTTGAGGGGGAACTCGAATTCACGCCCGAAATTGAACCAGCGGCGGCCACCGTGGAGGTAGAGATCGAAGAGGAGATGGATCCGCCATCACAACACGTGGCGGTTGCCGAATTTCCTGCCATGCCGGAGTTGAGGCTTCCCCCGGGCTACCATGACCGTTCCGTCCTTACCTCCCACTTGCAATCCACGGATGCTTTGACCGGCGTAGTGGTGGCCATTGGAATCAACGACTATAGTCACCACCGCGAGAAGATGGGACCGGTCCCGATGCAGGATTTGATGCAATCGGTAGAGACCATGGTGAGCGGGTTGCTGCGCGAAGGTGTCGATTTCGGCTGCCGTTCCGCCGAGGACGAGTTTATCCTGGTCTTCCCGAATGAAACCGGAGCGGAGGCCCAGCGACGCCTCACTGCCATCTCCGAACGGCTCTGGAACTTCCAACTGCGGTCACTGAGTAATTTCTCGGTCCTCTTCAGTTGGGGCGCCGTCGAGGTACGCGGGGAAAGCCTCGCCGACTCGGCCGCTTCCGCCAGTGAGCGGATGTACCAGACCAAACGCAACCGCAAGACCATCTCGATGGATACCCAGCGCCGCAAGCTGGCCGTGAACCTGTAGCGCTCCCTGCCGCCCTTCCACCGCCGGTTGCTATAGTGTCGAAGTAAGCTTCGCATGGGCGGCGGAAAGAAACCGGCCGGAACGGCCACAACCTCATCTTCTTCAGATATTGGCACATTGCTCGATTCCAGGCTCCCCTGGCTGGTGATCGCCGTCATCGTAGTCCTGCTCGGAGTCCAACTGCGGCACGCCGCCCTCATTCACCTCAACCCGGACGAAGCGCTCCACTATCAGCTTGCACACCAGACGACGCTCTACCAGGCCTATCTCGAGAACAATACAAATGCTCATCCGCCCCTGCTGATTCTGCTGCTCCATTTCTGGCTGAAGCTCAGTACGGCGGAGTGGTTCCTGCGGCTGATCCCCATTTCCGCCTACTGCGGCATGATCTGGTTCGCCTGGCGGTGGGGGGCGCTGGCGCTAAACCAGGAAGCCGGCTTCACGCTCGCCATGCTGCTCGCGTTCACACCGCCTATTTTCAACCTGGCGACGGAGATCCGCCACTATATGCCGGTTTTCTGCTTCGCCTTGGCGGCGCTCTACTATTTCGAACGCGGGGTGGAAGAGGCGTCTTCCAAATGGATGGCGATCTCGGCAGCGATGCTCGCGCTGGCGATTCTCTCGGATTACTCCGCAGTCTGGTTCACAGTCGGATTCGGGGTCTACACCTTGCTGCGGGTGTGGAGAGCCGGACTGCCGCGCAGAACGCAGCTTGCCTGGATTGGCGGTCAAGCCGGCGCGATCCTCCTCTACCTGGTTCTCTATGTCACTCACATTTCTAAGCTCCGGGACGCGGGAATTTCGAAAGAGGCGCGCGAAGGGTGGCTTAGCACCATGTATTGCGCGCAGGGCTGCGACGCCGCAAGCTTTCTCGGCAGGCACACCGCCGGATTGTATAGTTACGCCTTCGGTTCGCCGTGGGAAGGACTTATCGGCGCCATGCTGGCGATGGCCGGCATCGGCTTCCTTTTCGAGCGCTACCCGAAGGGCCGGCCACTGATCGCCGGATCGGCTGTGGCGTTCCTGTCATGCATGGCCGCGGCTGGGAGCGGACTCTACCCTTATGGGGGAACCAGGCATAGCCTGCCTCTTTTCCTGTGGATTGCGGCCTGTGTCGCCGCAGTGGCGGGGGTGGCGGGGAAAGGAAGGCTCCCCCTATTGCTGGCCGGGATTGCGGTGATAGTCCCTGTCTGGCGGCTTGCGGCGCTGCCGGAAGCCCAGGTGCTGCCTGTAGCCGAGCAGCGGCGCGAGTTCGCCGTGGATGCGGTTCGCTATCTGAGGGAGAAAGTCTCTCCAAAAGGAATTGTGTTCGTGGACTTGCAGAGCGCTCTACTGCTGCTTTTCTACCACAGTCCCGGCGTCTACCCGACTCCAACTCGCGGGCACTTCTGGGATTACAACCTCGATGGGCTCCACGTCGTGATGACGCCGGAGTGGTCGCTCGATCCCACGCCCTTCGTGAACGAATTGAAGGTACTGAAGCAAACCTACCACCTGGAGAGGGGAGCCGAGGTGTGGGTCTTCGACGGCGGCTGGGGGAGCCCCATCAACCGCATGCTCAACGTGCAGTACAGCGGCACGGTCCTGCCCGAACTGGCGGAATTCGGCAACCACTTCGCGGTTTTCCGCGTTCCCAATTGACCAACCCCTCCGCGGCTTCCTGCTAAACTCAAAGAATTCAGATGGCATCTTCCACGGCAGTAGGGAAGGCCCGAATTCGGGAGCCCATTCCGGGCAAGGGAGCGGTCATGGCGGCGGCGAGCCCGGATCCGCGGGCGCTGAACCACGGGAAAAAGATCGGAATTCTGATCGTTGCCTACAACGCGGTCACGACGCTCACGAAGGTCCTCAACCGCATTCCCGCGGATGCCTGGGAGAACGTCTCCGAAGTGGCGGTAATGGATGACGCCAGCCAGGACTCCACTTATGAACTGGCGCTCGGCTACAAATCCGTATCGCAGCTCGAGAAGCTGCATGTCATCCGGCACCCGGAAAATCTGGGGTACGGAGGGAACCAGAAGGCCGGCTACCGCTACTTTCTCGAACGTGGGTTCGATGTGGTGGTGCTGTTGCACGGCGACGGGCAGTATGCCCCGGAGATTCTGTCGCATCTCTACCACCCCATCGTCACCGGACAAGCCGACGCCGTTTTCGGTTCGCGCATGATGAAGGACTACGGCGGTCCGCTCAAAGGCGGCATGCCGTTTTACAAGTACATCGGCAACCGGATTCTCACGACGATGGAGAACCGCGCGCTGGGCCTCAACCTGACGGAGTTTCACAGCGGATACCGCGCCTACAGCCTTCAGGCTTTAGAGCAGATTGATTTCTCGCGCATGACCGATGATTTCCATTTCGACACGGAGATCATCATCAAGCTCCATCACCAGGGGATGCGCATCCGCGAGGTGCCCATACCGACCTATTACGGCGGCGAAATCTGCTACGTCAACGGCATGAAGTACGCGCTGGACGTGACCAAGGCCGTCCGGCGCTACCGGCGCACCGTGCAATCGCTTGAAAGATTTCCCGAGTTTGCCGAATATTGGACGCACTACCCGGTAAAAGAGAGCAGGTACTCGAGTCACTACTACCTGAGGAAGTGGGTGGGATCGCAGCAGACGGTGCTGGATGTTGGCTGTGGGGAAGGGTTTCAGGCCCAGGAGGTGGGGCAGCTTGGCAACGAGGTGACCGGCATCGACATGGTGAAATCCCCACGGAAGGCCGATGCCATGCGGCAGTACATCCGCGCCGATCTCAGCAAGGGGCTTGCGCCGCTGATCCCTCAACTCGAGCGGAAAGCGTTCGACAAGATCCTGTTGATGGACGTGATCGAGCACCTTCCAGACCCGGAACGGATCCTGCGGGAGGCGAAAGAGTTGCTGACGCCGAAGGGCCAGATCATCGTCTCCCTGCCCAACGTGGCTAACATCACTGTGCGGCTCTCGATGCTGTTCGGGCGGTTTGAATATGCCGACCGGGGCATCCTCGACAGGACGCATCTCCGCTTCTTCACGCGGAAGACAGCGCGGCGGATGTTGGAGAACTGCGGCTACCAGGTAGTCCGCCAGACGATGACTGTGATGCCCATCGAGCTAGCTCTTGGCTTGTCCGCAAGAAACCCGCTCATGCGAATGGCCACGGCGGCGCTTGGAGTGATCACGAAACTCCTGCCAGGGCTCTTCGGCTATCAATGCATGTTTGCCGTCCGCCCGAAAGAGTGAGCGCGGGGTAAAAGTAAAATCTGACCCTGCGCCACTAGGCGAAATCCTCCCAGCGTGCCATGATGTGGTCCTGGGAGGCCTCACGTGTCTGACCTGCGCTTTGCCCTCCGCACCCTTCTCCGGGCTCCTGCCGTTAGTGGTGTCATGATTCTCTCTCTGGCGCTCGGCATTGGAGCTAACACCGCGATCTTCACCATTCTGGACCAGATTCTGCTGCGTGGTTTGCCGGTTCGCCACCCCGAGCAATTGGTGTTTTTTTATCAGCCAGGGCCTGTGCAGGGCCGCAGTTCCACGGACGAGGGCGGAATGCCATCGTTCTCTTACCCCATGTTCCGCGACCTTCAGAAGAAGCAGACGAGCTTTGCGGGCATCGCGGGGATGCGCGCCTTTGCGGCCAGCCTTTCTTACCACAATCAGGCTTTGCCCGGCCAAATCCACCTGGTCTCCGGCAACTACTTCGAACTGCTGGGAATGCAGCCGGCAATCGGACGCTTGTTTACACCGGAGGACGACCGAACTCCCGGAGGCCATTACGTAGCAGTCCTCAGCCACAGCTACTGGACGAACCGGCTGGGGGCCCGCCCTGAGGTCCTCAACCAGCCGATTCTGGTCAACGGCTATTCCATGACGATCGTGGGAGTAGCTCCGAAGGGCTTCCATGGGGATACGCTCGGAAGGCCAATCGATGTCTTTGTTCCCATCACCATGAAGGCCCAGATGACGCCGAACTGGGACGGCATGGAGGACCGGAAGGACTATTGGGTAACGCTGGTAGGCCGGCTCAAGCCGGGGATGACGCTGGAACGCGCGGCCGAAGAGATCAACTCGCCGTTTCATGCCATCCAGCAGGAGGATGCCAAACTGCTGAACCATCCCGACAAGATGCTGCTCGATCGCTTTCTCAACAAGCGCATTGTGCTGAAGCCTGGTTCGGGCGGGAGGGGCGGAGTGCGCCAGGCTGCTTCCACGCCGCTCGCCCTCCTCACCGGCATCACGGTTTTCGTTCTATTGATCGCGTGCGCGAATGCCGCGAATCTTCTGCTGGCGAAGGCCGCCGGGCGCCGGAAGGAGATCGCCATCCGGCTGTCGATTGGGGCGAGCCGCGCGCGCCTGATCCGCCAACTGCTGCTCGAATCGTGGATCCTGTCCCTCTCCGGAGGTCTGCTGGGACTTCTGGTTGCCCAGTGGACGCTGGACGTACTGATCTCCTTCATCCCCCCTACGGAGCTGAGCGGCTTTATCAACTCCCAACTGGACGGTCGTGTTCTACTCTATTGCCTGGCCGTGTCGCTGGCGACCGGATTGGCGTTCGGTCTTTATCCGGCGCTTCAGGCCACCAAACCCGACGTTGCGCCCACACTGAAGGACCAGTTGACGCCCGTCACCACGGGCTCCTCCCGGTATTTCCGCGATTCACTCGTGATCGCGCAAGTTGCCCTCTCTTTAATGTTGCTGGTGACGGCGGGATTGTTTGCGTCAAGTCTTGTAAAGATGACGCGCATCGATGTCGGCTTCTCGAGCGACAGGCTGATGACCTTCTCGCTCCGCCCGGAGCTTGCCAAGTACAACCGGGAGCGTGCCGTGGCGCTGTTCGAACAACTGGAAGACCGCCTCGCCGCGTTACCCGGCGCGCGGATGGTATCGGCAGCCGAGATCCCGCTGATCGCTGACAGCAACGCTTCGAACAGCATCACGGTGGAGGGCTACACATCGAAAGGAGAGTCGGACAGGAACGCGTATATCAACGAAATCGGTCCCGCTTTTTTCGCCACCCTCGGCATTCCACTCGTTGCGGGCCGCGAGTTCACGCGGGCAGATTCGATGAACTCTCCCAAGGTGGCCATCATCAACCAGACGTTCGCCAAGCGGTACTTCGATACGCGTAATCCGCTGGGACGCCATCTCGGGATCGGCTCGGGACCGGGCACGAAGACGAACATCGAGATCGTCGGCGTGGTGAAAGACAGCAAGTACAGTCAGGTGACCAACGAACCACGAGCCGTGTATTATCTGCCCTACCGTCAGGACGAACGGCTCGGAGCGCTTTTTTATTATGTGCGTACCGCGATGGATGCCGAGCAGTTCGCTCCGCTCATCCGCAGGGAAGTGGCGAAGCTCGATCCGAACATTCCCGTGGACCGGCTGAAGACAATGAACGCGCAAATCTCGGAATCGATCTTCGCCGAACGGCTGCTCTCGACGTTTGCCGCCGCTTTTGCCTGTCTGGCCACGCTGCTGGCAGCGATCGGCCTTTATGGCGTGCTGGCGTACACTGTGGCACGCCGCACCCACGAAATCGGCATTCGCATGGCTCTGGGCGCAAACCGGCATGACATCCACCGCCTCATTTTGCGCGAGGTGCTGGTTATGCTTGGCATCGGGATTGGGATTGGCTCCGCTGCTGCCGTTGCGGCGAACCGCCTGTTTGAATCGCTGCTCTATGGCGTGAAGAGCACGGACCCCGCGGTGTTGTTGGGGGCCGCTGTTTTACTGGCCGCCGTTGCCCTGGCGGCGGGCAGCCTGCCGGCGCGCAAGGCCACGGAAGTGGATCCCATGGTAGCGTTACGCTATTAAGACAACAGTGTCTAAGAGATAGCGCGGCATAGCTTCCCCCAACGGACGCGAATCCGTGATAGAATCGCTGCGAAACGTATTCTGGGAGGAGTGTCTTCATGCACATTCCGTCACGTAGGGCTATAACTGTCGCCGTTGCCGCGGGCGGTTGTTTTGCCGCTTTGTTGCTCGCGGGCGACACCGCGCCAATGAATGAGCCTAAGCAAAAGGAATTTACGCAGGCGCAGCGCAAGTGGTGGGCATTTCAGCCGGTGAGGAAACCTTCCATACCCGCTGTGAAGAAGACAGGCTGGGTGCGAAACGACATCGATTCGTTCATCCTTGCCAAACTCGAGGAAAAGGGGCTGCAGCCGAACCCGCCCGCGGACCGGATCACGCTGCTGCGGCGCGCTTCGCTCGATCTCACGGGGCTTCCTCCCACGCCCGAGGAGACGCGAGCTTTCCTCGCGGATGATTCGCCGAATGCCTGGGCGAAGGTGGTGGACCGCTTGCTTGCCTCACCGCACTACGGCGAGCGCTGGGCGCGTCACTGGCTCGACCTGGCCCGCTATGCCGACAGCGAAGGGTTCAAGAGCGATGAAACCCGGCCAAATGTCTGGCGCTACCGGGACTACGTGATCCGCTCCCTCAACTCGGACAAGCCCTATGATCGTTTCGTGAAAGAGCAGATTGCCGGGGACGAACTCTACCCCAACGATCCCGACGCGCTCATCGCCACCGGATTCAACCGCCATTTTCCCGACGAATCGAACGCGCGCAACCTCATGCAGCGGCGGCAGGAATTGCTACAGGACGTCACCGATGTAGTCGGCTCGACGTTCATGGGGCTGACGGTGGGCTGCGCCAAGTGCCACGATCACAAGTTCGACCCCATTCTCCAGAAGGATTACTACCGTCTCGAGGCTTTCTTCGCCAACACCCGCATCGAGGACCAAGCCTCGCTTGCGGCACTCAAAGACCGCAAAGCCTACGAGAGCAAGCACGTCGTCTGGGATGCGCAGACGAAGAGCATTCGCTCGGAAATGCACGCCCTGGCGGAGCCCAAACTGGAGGAACTGTGGAAAGAGGGTTTTGACAAGTTTCCGCCCGAGATCCAGGATGCGATTACGACGCCGCCCGAGAAGCGCACGCCATTTCAGTGGCAGATGTACTATAAGGCCAAGCCGCAGATCGAACACCCTGAAGAGGACGGGGCCAAGAAACTGAAGGGCGAACAGGCCCGGCGCTATAAGGAACTCTCCCGCCAGCTTGCGAAATTCGACGACATCAAGCCTCGGGAACTCCCCGTTGCCCAGGCCATGATCGACAACGAGAGCGTGTCCCCGAAAACCTATGTGCTGCGGGTGAGCAATTACGACAGTCCGATGTATGAAGTGGAACCGGGTTTTCTCAGCATCCTCGACCCCGCCCCCGCCAGGATCGTGAAGCCGGAAGGGGTGGACTCGTCCGGACGCCGCAGCGCGCTTGCCAACTGGCTGGCCGATGCGAACAATCCTCTCTCGACACGGGTTATTGTGAACCGCATCTGGCACTATCACTTCGGGCGCGGTTTGAGCGGCACGCCCAGCGATTTCGGTGTGATGGGCGAGCGTCCGAGCAACCCGCAGCTCCTCGACTTCCTCACCTCGACGTTTGTCGAAAATGGCTGGAGCATGAAGAAAATGCACCGCATGATTCTGCTCTCGGCCACGTACCAGCAATCATCGGCCTACAACGAGCAGGCAGCGAAGGCGGATCCGGACGACAAGCTGCTGTGGCGCTTCAGCCGGCGGCGGCTCGAGGGGGAAACGGTACGCGACGCGATGCTGTCGGTAAGCGGGGCGCTCAACGAGAAGATGTACGGCCCCGGCGTATTTCCACCGCTGCCGCCGGGAGTGGTCACGCGCGGCGGATGGAAGAAGGACGAGTCGATATCGGAAGCCAACCGCCGTTCCGTATATGTTTTCGTGAGACGCAACACCCGCTATCCGATGTTTGTCGAGTTCGACATGCCGGATACCCATGAAAGCTGCGCCCGGAGGAACAACACAGTCAGCGCGAACCAGGCTCTGGACCTGCTCAACAACGAGTTAGTGCTCGGCTGGGCGCGTGATCTGGCCAAGAGGGTACGGAACGATGCGGGCATGACGCGCGAATCGCAGGTGGAGCGAGCATACCGGCTGGTGTATTCGCGGGAACCAAAGAATGAGGAGACACAGGCGGCGCTGGCCTTCCTCGAGCGGCAGGACAAGATCACCGGCGCGAAGGATGCCACGTTTGTGGACTTCTGCCACATGCTGCTGAACTCGAACGAGTTTCTATATTTGAATTGAAGGAGGAACGGTCCGATGCTGGACAAACTCGGCCATCACTGGCAAGTAAGAACGCGGCGGGAATTCTTTACCCGCGCCGGCAGCGGTCTTGCGGGGCTCGCGCTTGGATCGATGCTGGCCGGCAAGGGTGTGGCCGCTCCCCGCGCGGTGGATCCGATGGCGCCCAAAGCGCCGCATTTTCCTCCGAAAGCGAAATCGGTCATCTGGCTCTTTATGGAGGGTGGCCCGAGCCACGTCGACCTGTTCGACCCCAAGCCGCTTCTGGAGAAACTGAACGGCCAGCCCATGCCCGCTTCTTTTGGCCGTCCCATCACGGCCATGGGTACGGCCAATAACACGCTGATGCAGTCCAAGCGCCAGTGGAAGCAGCACGGGCAAAGCGGGTTGTGGGTTTCCGACTGGTATCCGCACATCGCCGAGCACGCCGATGAACTGGCGGTCATCCGCTCGTGCAAGGCGGATGGGTTGAACCACGTGGGTTCGGTTTGCCAGATGAACACGGGCTCGATTCTCGCCGGACGGCCGTCCATGGGAGCCTGGGTGACGTACGGGCTCGGCAGCGCCAACCGGAATTTGCCGACTTTCGTGGTTCTGCTCGATGACCGGGAAGTGGTGGGGGGACCGAAGAACTGGAGTTCCGGATTCCTGCCGGCCACTTTCCAGGGCACGCAGTTCCGCACGGGCGATACGCCGATCCTGCACTTGAAGAACCCCGACGGGGTGAGCAAGGCGCAGCAGAGAAGCAAGCTGGACTTTCTCAACGAACTCAACGCACGCTGGGATGCGGACAAAGAGGATGATAGCGAACTCGATGCCCGCATCCGGTCCTACGAACTCGCCTACCAGATGCAGAGTTCCGGTCCGGAAGCCGTGGACCTGAGCAAGGAGAGCGAGGCCACCAGGAAGCTGTACGGCATGGATGACGAGGCGACGCTCGCCTACGGGCGCAATTGCCTGCTGGCGCGGCGCCTGGTGGAGCGGGGCGTGCGGTTTGTCGAGCTGTACTGCGGCTCCGGCAGCGGCTGGGACGCGCATTCGCACATCGAGGAGAACCACTCGAAGTGGTGCCGCGCCTCGGACAAACCGATCGCCGGACTGTTGACCGATTTGAAGGCCCGAGGGCTTTTGGAGGAGACCCTGGTGGTTTGGGGGGGCGAATTCGGCCGGACGCCGTTCAATGAAAAAGGCGACGGGCGCGATCATAATCCCTGGGGATTTACCATCTGGATGGCCGGGGGCGGCGTCAAGCCCGGCCAAGCCATTGGGACGACAGACGAAATCGGACTTCGGGGGGTGGAGAATCCTTACCATGTGCACGATGTCCACGCCAGCATCCTGCACATGCTGGGGCTGGATCACGAGCGGGTTACCTACCTGCACAACGGGCGGGCGGAGCGGCCGACACTGACGGACGGAAAACTGATCAAAGAATTGTTGGCTTGAACCTGCCGGTGGATGCTGGAGGGGGATTGGTGGACGGCGTGGGGATCGAACCCACGACCTCAGCATTGCGAACGCTGCGCTCTCCCAACTGAGCTAGCCGCCCACACCTCGGTCAGATATAAGTATACTACGCCTTTCTATGGATTGAACAGACGCGGTAGGATGAGCATTGGCGATGAAGTTCGAAGAACAGTTGGATAAGATGCGGCTCGATTGGGACGAGCGGGCGCGGCAGAACGCGCGGTTTTTCGTCAACACCGAGCGGGAGCAATGGACGGACGAGGAGTTCCGGGAGTCCGGGCAGCGTACGGTGGAGGAGGAGATCCTCACCGATATGATCAACATCTGCCTGGGGAAAGATCCGAAGCAGATGAGAATCCTGGAGATCGGGTGTGGAGCCGGACGTGTGACGCGGGCTCTCTCGGAGGTATTCGGCGAGGTTTGGGCGGTTGACGTCAGCGGGGAGATGATCCGCCAGGCGGGCGAATTCCTACGGGACAGGCCTAACGTGCGTTTGCTGCAAAACAACGGCGCCGATCTCGAGGGGATTACGGAGAGCGCCTCCTTCGACTTCGCCTTTTCGACCATCGTGTTTCAGCACATTCCCAGCCGGGACGTGATTGTCCGTTACGTCCGCGAAGTCCACCGTTTGCTGCGTCCCGGAGCGCTGTTCAAGTTCCAGGTTCAAGGGGATACGTCCTTTGAAACCAAGCCGGATGACACCTGGCTTGGCGTTTCTTTTTCCGATGCGCAAGCAGTGGAGATGGCGGAATCCTGTGGATTTGAAGCGAGGCACCGGCATGGCGCCGGGGAGCAATACTTCTGGCTCTGGTATTTCAAGAAGCCGTAGCGCCGGGGTAAGCGTCTGGGGAACCACCTCTCCCCCAAGCAGCAAGCCCGAGCGGGATCGTCTGATTTCAGTCTTGGGGAGTGGTTGCGAGGGCCTTCCAGTTGTGCGGCAGCAGTTCCCGGAGGCATACGCCATGGCGCTCTACAGCCCGATTCGCCCGGTGACCGCCGCCGGTGAGGGACAAACAGTCCGCTGTGGCGCGAGTTCGAATTCGCCTGTTCGCACTTCCCCGGGCAAACGTGTTACCACGGCGGACTACACTCGTCTAGAATCGCGCGTCCCTGATAGACTGAGGACTGAGAGGTGTTCCATGGAACGCGAATCCGTCATCGTGAGCGATCCGGAGATTCTGGGAGGCACGCCGTGCTTCCGGGGAACGCGTGTGCCCGTCGATTCCTTGATCGACTACCTTGAAGCCGGCGACACGCTGGATGAGTTCCTGGACAACTTCCCCTCCGTTACCCGCGAGGCGGCCATCGCCGCTCTGGAAGAAGCGAAGGCTCTTCTTACCAGCCCGCGATGAAGATTCTCATCGACGAGAACCTGCCGCGAAAGCTCGCCGCACATCTTGAAGGACACGAATGCCGCACGGTCGTTGAATGCGGTTGGTCAGGGAAGAAGAATGGCGAGTTGTTGGCACTGGCCGATTCGCTGTTCGATGTTCTCCTGACACTCGACAAAAACCTCCCTTACCAACAGAATCTCGACTCAGTGCGAATCGCGGTGCTGATCCTCCACGCGTACTCGAATCGGATTCCGGACCTGCTCCCGCTCCTTCCAGAATGTCTCGCCACCTTGGCAACCATTCAGCCCCGACAAGTTGTTCGCATTGGCATCGTTCCGTCCCGCTGAGCCCATCAGTCCGATTCCTTCCTCCAATTCACCGCTACGCGATTCTGGTCCGGTTTGTAGACGACACGCGCCACCATTTGCCGCAGTCGAACGGCATCCACCGCTTCCCCATCGCGCGTGTCCGGATGCCGCTTCCAGATCATCGACTCGATGTTCCAGGCGTGAAGAAAGACGGCGGTGAGACGATCTTCTTCGTTGGCGACTCGTTCACGCCCTCTGGCATGGACGACTACAGTCTGCTCAACCGCAATTTCGTCCCACCCCAGAAAGCATCGCTTACTGCCTGGACGTGCTGAAACGCACCCCCGAGTGGCTGGTGAACCATCATATCGAGCCCATGTTCCGCTTCACCCCCGCGCAGGTGGAACTGATGCGTCAGAATTTTTCGACCCGCGCCGGGCTATCCCGGGCGCTGTTTCCCTGGGACGGTCCCAACTTCGGCCTCGACGAACAGTGGCTCGCTTCCTTCCCTACCGCAGCGAGGCCAAAGCGGGACAACCGCTCACTCTCGAGTTCGTGGTTCTGAACCACTCCTCGCAGCGCCACGAGTTCCGGATCACGGTCCACGCGCCTCACGGCTGGCGCCTGGAAACGCCAATCGAGTTGAGCGTCGAACCTCGCAAAGAAAGAACGGCCGGGTCCGTCTGACACCCCCGGACGGAGCCGCCACGCTCCACGTCATTACGGCGGACGTCGCCTGCGCCGGCTGGGACCTGCGCGAATGGGCAGAGGCCTTGGTCGTTGTCAGCCGGTGAACGCAGGTGAATGTGGCCATAATGCCAATCACTCTCCTTGCCGGAATTTCCCCCCGTCCTGCTCGCTCCCGCGCTTATAGGTTCGAGACGCCTTCCGGTGGCGTCACAGCAGCGTCAGGCGGCAACTCAACTCCGGCGCGCCGAGCGGGGCGGTGAGGCGCGTGGCGCCGGCCTGGGCGGAGACGTAGTATTCGACCAGGGGCGCGGATATCGGGAAGGGCCCGAGCCAGGTCTCCCAGGTGCGGCGGCCCAGCAGGCGCGCCGGATGGGACGTGAAGGCCGGCGCCCCATGCGGCTTGACGTGGAGCGTCACCGTGGTGGGGTCGGCGGGACCTGGAGCCAGGATGAGCAGCCGCACCTTTTCGCCGCGCGCGAGGAAGGTAGGGCGCGTGGGCAGAAAGAGGCGTTGGGCGACGGCGACGGCAGCGGACGAGGCCTGCTCGTAAGCCCGCTGCATATCAGGCGAGATTTCGCCGAGATACTCCTCGATGGACATCCGCAGACGCACCAGGGCGAGGCGCACGAACTTGTTGTGCAGCGATGCCAGTGTGCCCACATCGCTACGCGTGGCGGCGATATTCTGGAAAGCGAGCATCGCCTGGCGCACCTTGGGCGCCAGCTCGAGCCAGAGGGGAATTGCTTCGGCGCGGACGCGGCCCCGCGCATCAGCGGGGCGCTTCTCCTGGACGAGGCGCGCGACCTGGTCGAGCACCCCTTGAGCGCGGTGCGCCAGGATCCAGGCGTCGGCATAGGGAACGAGGAATTCGAGGTGCCCGGCGAGGTAGGCGAGGCGCTCGCGCTCGGCGGGCGTCGCGGCCTGCGCAACCAATTCGCAGAGAGCGGCGGCGGCCGCCTTTTGTGAATCGATCACTGCGGGTGACGGCTCCTTGCCCTGCCAGAATACGAAGCCCTCACTCCAGTCGTCCGCGTAACCCCGCATGATGGCGTGGTCGCGGTCGATCTCGAACAGCGCGCGCGCCAGCGGCGCGCTGCGCGCGGGGGCGGCTTGGGAAGCCGCGTACGCACGATAATAGTTTTCCGGCGTCAGCGACTTGTCCCAACTGAAGCGCGCCTGGAATCCGGCGTTGGGATCGACGATGCGGTGGCGCCAGTGGATGCCGATCAGGCCCTGGCAGCCGTATTGCTCCGCGAGGTTCATGTCGCGTTCGAAGCGATGAACGTGAAACTGCGGCAACCACATGGTGCCGTCGTCTTCCAGCCAGGGGATGGGCCAGCGCTCGCGCCCTTCCAGGCGGCCGAAGACCTCGTTGACGGGGTCCCGGCCGGCCGTGTCGCTGAGACAGGAGAAGATGACGTCGCCTGGCAGCAGCCGGTGGAAATGATCGAAGTGACGCGCCACGCCGCCCCACCCGGCCACCACCAGACGCTTTTTCGGCGCGTGGCGGCGGAGAAAATCATGTGCCTGGAGGAAGGGCGCGGCGGAAAGCGGCACCCGCGTGCGGTGACTCTCCCAGCTCATGCCTTCGTCTTCCCAGAGCCAGACGTGCTCGACGCCGGGATAGGCCTCGAGCAACTGGCCGAGGCGTGTCTCGAGCATGCGCCTGGCGGTTAAGCTCTCGACGTTGAAGCGCGGCGCGTGTTTGGAGAGCGTCTCCGCAGACTTCACTTCCGGCGGCAAGGCGCGAAGGATCTCGTCGGGAATCCGGTAGGGCTCGAAGCCAATGCCGGTGGCGATGCCCAACCGGCTCGCGTGCGCGAAGGCCGAGCGAAGCAACACGCGGGTGCGCGCGGCGATCTCCCAGGGATCGCGGCCGAGCCTGGTGGCGTCCGATCCGAAGACCTCGCCGTCGTAGAACTGGCTCGCTCCCATGGTAAATGTGGACGTGCGCCGCGGCAGATATCCCCAGCGATTCGTCGCGGTCGTATCGAGAAAAGCCAGATGGCCGGCGCCGGCGAATTCGTAAGAGAGATAGGATTCCACCCACTGGTTGACGTTGGTGTAAACGTGCATGCCGAAGGTGTTGAACCTCATGCGCAGCATGGCTTCAAAGTAAGCGCGGAAATCCTCGTCGTTGTACACGGTGATGCAATTCAGGAAGTCCGGCCAGGGAAGGAGGCCGCGGAATTGGAAACGCGGCGTGGCTTCCCAGGGCGCGCCCTCGGGCGGCAGCGACAGCGCAGCGGGCCGCTCGAGCGGATAGGATTCGCCGTCGATGCCGAAGAAGGCGCCCTGGCGCTCGAGGAAATCGAAGACTGAGTAAAGCAGGCCGCGCTCGGAAGCGCCGGCGAGGTTGACCGTGGATCCGGCGCGCGCGATGCGATAAGCCTCCGGCGACCGGAACGAACCCGGTTCGACGAGCAGGCGAAAGACCAGCGCCCCCGGCCCGGCGGCGCCGAAACGCGCGCGCCCCGGCGGCAGCAGGCGGAGCAGGCCGCGCAGCAGTTCGCGCGAAGCGAGCTGGCGATGCGGCGTGGAAGCGTCTTCCACCACGATCGAAGCCGGCGGCCGGGACGGGGCCGGCGCGGCCGCGAGCGCCGCTACCTTGAGGAAGTCCCGACGGCGGTGTTCCGCGGTCTCATTGCCGCAGACGCCCGTTATAGCAATATTCTCGGGGTTCATCCGGAGCTGTTCCGTTAGACGAATTTATTGAAAACGTCGTGATACCGGCGGAGGGAGCCGTCGCGTTCGATGAACGCCATATATTGGGCGGGTGCGATGAATCCGAATTCGGGCCGGTGGCAGTCCGCCACCAGGGAGTGCACCATAGCGTGGGCCGTCCAACCGATCCCGCGGGCCTTGAGCTCGCTTAACTCGAACGCGACCACGTCGGCACGCTGCTTGTCGTCCAACGAACCCCAGCAACATTCGGTGGCGAGCAGCGGCTTGCCCACGCTCCGCGCATACGCCACGCACTCGTCCAAGTACTTGACGTGCTGCTCACGCGTCATCGGTTTGGCTCCCCTGTTGTATGACCAATAGGGATGCCACGCCAGGACATCGCTGACGCGTTCGGTGGCTTTGACGAACGAAAGATTCGGCATATTGCCGACGCATACGGGCGCCTTGGGGCCCAGGGACTTGGCTGTTTCGTAAAGCCAGGAGACCCACATCAGCGCGGTTTCGTCCGTAGTCCAAGGCTCGTTACACAGGTCCCAGATGAGAATGCGGTCGTCGTTGGCGTGCTCCGCGACAACCGCTTTGAGGTAGTTCAGGAAAGGGGCATCCCAAACCGGCCGTTCGCCGCGCCACTTCCGCATATGCTCGTTGGTAACGCCTCCAAAATCCGGAATGCCATGCCAGGCGTTGAAAATCGTTGGAATAGCGCGCAACTGAAAACTATGCAACGCCGTTAGCATGGCATCGAAGTTCCGCATGAACGCCGCGGGCTCCACATAAAACGCATCCCAGGATAGAAAGATCCGCACGGTGTTAATGCGCGGAAAGTATTTCTTGGCCGAAGATATCTCCTTCTTAACGGTCTTCGCATCAAACCGCCGCCAGATGTCCAGTGAGTGAGCGGCGTAGCTGGGCATGTAGTTAAAACCTCGCACGGCCGAATAGTCGCTCGGCTTCGCGCCCTGCTGCTTGGGCGAAGCGAAGCCCGCGGCATCGCCTGATCCCGTCACGCTCGTTACCAGTCCCGCGCCTAAGCCGGCCTTCAAGGCACCTCGTCTAGATGGCAGCCGCGCGATCTCGTCGGATAACGGTTTCATTCTTTTGTTATTTCCAGCCATCTCGCAATCTCCTGATCCGTCGTAGTTCAGAAATACAATTTCAACGATAAGGCGATAATCCGTGGGGTGCGCGCGGCGGTGAACGTGCCGAACGTGGAATCGATCTGGTTGCCCGCCGGATCAAAGCGGGCGGTTGTGTTCAGGGCAGAGAACTGCGTATGGTTCCAGGCGTTGAACATCTCGGTGCGGAATTGCAGGAACCGCCCTTCAGATTTGAAGGGGAACCGCTTGCTCACCGAGATATCCCAGTTGTTGACGCCTGGGCCGCGCAGAATGCCCGTCCCGGCATTTCCGAAGCTGCCCTTGGCTGGCCGTCGGAATACGCTGGTGTCGAAGTTTCGGAAGAAGGTTTTGCCGCCCTTCGACAAAACCGGGTTGCCGGCCACGATCACGCGAGCGCCCTCGCTCGATCCGGTGACATCCTGATTATCCGTGGTGCTGAAACCCGGCGTGAACGGCGCGCCGCTGGAGAACACTGTGATTCCGCTGACCTGCCAGTTGTCGAGCGCCCAGCCGGCGGGTTTGAATCCGAGCCGGCGGCCGGGTTTTGGAAGATCGTAGACGTAGTTCGCCACGAAGTAGTGGCTCCGGTCGTAACTGAGCGGACCGTAATTCCACTGTCGCGCAGGGAAGTATGAGCTCACGGAACTGCTGTCGAGGCTGGCCACACCGAGCACCTTCGACCAGGTGTACGAAACGCCGAACTGAAGTCCGCTTGTGAACCGCCGGTTGACCGCCATCTGCAAGGCGTTGTAGTTTGAGGTTCCGGTGAACGTGACCATCGACAGCGAACCAAAGCCCTTATAAGGCCGTAGAAAGTTGTCTGGCAGGGGAACGGCGGGCTGGCTTGGATCCGCATTCTTCGGATCGAAACGCGCGTACATTGGGATCGGGTTAATATCGGCTCCCATTGGCAGGTGGCGCGCGAGCGACCCGACGTAAGAAGCATCTAGGGTCATCCCCGCGATGGAGTGCTGAATTCCGAAGCTGAAGTTCGCCGTGGTCGTCGGCTTGGCCTCGCCATACAAGGCCCGGACGTTGCTCGGCCCGATCGCGCCGCCACCTTGCGCGTAAGTATCGAGGGTATCGAAATACAGGGTTGGGGTGTAGGCCACGGGAGGATTTCCGATCGCCCAAAAAGTTGGGTTCCCCTCAAGCCGGTCCATGAACAGCCCGAACCCGCCGCGCAAGGCAGTCTTGCCGTTGCCGAACACATCGTAAGCAAAACCGAAACGCGGTCCCAGCACCAGCCACGGGAGAGTGAGCAGTCCGTTGGGATAACCATCCTTGCCGCCCACCCGCATGCCGTTCGCGAAATTGCCGGAGCCGGGCACAAACATGCCAATCAGGGGCGTGGGAGCCAGTGCGCCGCTCAGAGGGTTCTGGGCTACGCGCCGCCGCGAGGCATCTAGCACCGGCCGGTAAAGAACGGGAGCCGCCGCCGGGTTGTAAGCGCCAGGGTCAAAACCGGCGATGGTCTGGTTGGCATCATACATCGGAGGCTGGTGGTAGAAGCGGAGGCCCAGGTCCAGTGTCAACCGCCGTGTGACTCTCCAGTTGTCCTGCGCATAAAACTCCACATTCCAAAAACGCACATCGGCGAAGAGACGAGAGGTAGTCTCTGAGTATGAAGTGAGATAACCGAGCAGTGCGCTCGCGTAACTATGACCGGTGTTTAACGGATTGTTGGTGCTGACGGAAAAGTTGAACGCGCCTCTGTAAGCGCTGTCAGACCAGCCCGTCTGGCGGGAATGCTCAAGGTACAGGCCGGCTTTGAAGGTGTGTGACCGCCAGACCTTGCTGATGTTGTCCCTCACGCTATAAACGTTGTTGAACCAGAGATTCGGCGGACGGTTGCTTTACGCGGCATTTACCGGGTTAATCGGCTGCCCGCCAAAGACGAGGTCCGGAATGGGATTGGCGCCCGGATAGTAGTTCGTCGGATTCCCCGGAGGATCCTGGAACCACTGTGCCGGATTGCCCAACCGGCTGCGGTCGACCAGGCTTGGGTCGGTGTATCTGGTATAGATCTGATTTCGATCCTTGCCAAAGCTGAACTCATTGACGAGCGTCGGAGAGAAGGTCCTGGTCACGTGAAACACGTGACCCTTGCCCGGCACTCCCAACACCACCGGGTCCAGTAAGTAGTTCGTCGAGCCGTTTACATAAATTCCCCAAGGAGTGATCTGCTCGTCTTTGTCCTGCACGTAACGGTAGTAAATTTGCAAGCCCGGCAACGCGTTCCAATCCACCCGGACCAGTTCCTGGCGCCGGGGATAGTTGCCGCTGTAAGCCGCCCGGTAGTTCCAGCGATAACGGTTCAACGGGTCGGGATCCAAGTAATTCGGCAACGGGAAGAAGTTCAGGATGTTCTGGCCAAGCTTGTTGATCCTGCTCTGCGGAACGACGTTTCGAGGGTATGGGGCCCCGGTCAACGGGTCGACGACCGGGAGCAGCCTGCCGTTCACGTCGAAGCTCTGGGAGAAGTCTCCAACCCGCTCCGCCGCCGTGGGCATGTTCACAAACCGTGTCCCAAAGTCCTTTTTCACCCCGGTGAACTCTTCCGACCAGAAGAAGAACAGCTTGCTGCGGTCCGTGTTGAACGTTTTGGGAATGTAGACCGGGCCGCCCAGTGAATAACCGCTGATACGGTATCGATACGGGAGTTTGGGCGTGCCGGTGGGGTTGGAAAAGAAGTTGTTCGCGTTCAGGCTTTCATGGCGGTAGAAGTCGTAGGCGCTTCCATGGAACTGTTGTGTCCCAGATTTGGTGATGACCGAGATCACCCCGCCTGAATTTCGTCCAAACTCCGCCTGGAAGTTACTCGTCAGGATCTTGACCTCGGCAATGGCGTCCATGTTGGGCTCGTAATGAGTGGCGTAGTTCGAGCCGGTGTCCATCGCCGTGACGCCATCGACCGTAAAGTTCTTCTGGTTGCCGCGGCCGCCGTTGATGTATATGCCTTGCATTCCGGTATAGGATGTCGCCTCCCGGCTTTGGGAGAAATCATCCACGACTCCGGGCACGGTGAGCATGAGGCCGAAGAAGTCTCTGCCTTTGATGGCGATCTGATTGATCTGCTGGCTGGTGAGGAGCCCGGCTTTTTCGCCGCTCGCCAACTGCACCGGCGTGCCTGAGCGGTCACGCGGACACTTTCGACCACCTCGCCGAGCTCCAACCGAAGAGCGCCCAGTGTCCGGATCTCGCTGGCGGTGACGACGATCTGCTTCAACTCCAGAGTCTTGAAGCCTTTGGACTGGATTTTCAGCCCGTATGTCGCGGCCAGCACGCTGGGAAATGTGAACGCTCCGTCGGTATTGGACACCGCGCGCAGCAGGGCGCCGGTCGCCTGGTTCGTCAGCGCACAGCCGGCATCCGGCACGGGCGCGCCGGAGGGATCGACAACCATGCCTTTGACGGAACTCGAGATGTTCTGTCCAAACGCGGAAAACAGACTCGCGCCCGCCAAAATACCCGCCATCACATAATGAAGCAGCTTACGACGGTTCATGACTCCTCCTTACCCACACTCCTACGCCTTTTTCCGAGGCGTAGCCATAAACTTAAACCGGCGGCGCGCGTCCGAATTCAAGATCATCGACCCAAGGACAATGTTTGCATGGCAACAAACCGCCAACGGGCCCTCATGAAAGCCACATAACTGAAAATTAACCAGTTATTGCCGTGTGATCGGATATTTCCGGCCGCCGCTCATCTCGTGTGAAAATTTGCATTGCAGATCTGCGGGGCGTATCATTGGAGGTCATGCGCGATCCGTACCTCGTCAAGTCGGTTTCCCAGGCGGCCCGCGTTCTGGAGGCGTTCCGCTCACCCGGCGAACAGATCCCTCTGCGTGAGGTATCGAGCGTACCGGCTTGAGCCGGGGCATCGTTTTCCGGCTGTTGTACACGCTGGAGAAGGCGGGCCTGGTTGCAAAGGCCGCGCCCAACCTCTATCACTCGATGTTGAGCCGTCCGCCTCGACGGCGCTGGAAAATTGGGTACGCCGCGCCGGGGCTTGAGACCTCGTTTACGGTTGAGGTGGGCGAAGGCCTGCAACTGGCGGCAGACAAGCAAGAGGCTCTGCAACTCCTGCTGCTGGATAACTAATTCAGCGCTACAGTGGCACTGAAGAACGCACAGCGGTTCGTCAACGAGCATGTTGACTTAGTGATTGAGTATCAATTGGATGAAGAGGCTACAGGCTCGCTTTCGGCGCGGTTCGAGTCGTCCGGCATTCGAGTGATCGCGATCAACAATCCCATCCCCGGGGCGACCTATTTCGGGGCTAACAACTACCATGCCGGGCTGCTGGGCGGGCGCGCCCTCGGCCGCTGGGCGAATGCGAACTGGGACGGCACTGCGGACCAGATTTTGATGATCGACTTGAAGCGCTCGACCGCCATCGGACGTAGCCGGCTGCACGGCATGGTCGAGGGCATCCGGGAAAGCTTGCGCCAGGCTCCAGATGCTACCAACGTCCTGTTTATTGATGGGCAGGGGCAATTCGACAAAAGCTGGGAGGCCATGCGAAGACAGTTGCGCATAGGCCGCAGCCGCCGTTGTCTGGTGGGCGCGATCAACGACAACGCGGCGCTGGGAGCTCTGCGAGCCTTCGAAGAAGCGGGCCGGGTCAAGGACTGCGCCGTGTGCGCGCAAAACGGCTCCCTGGATGCACGCATGGAACTCCGCCGCCGGAACACGCGGCTGGTTGGCTCGGTGGCTTATTTCGCCGAGTCGTACGGCGAAGGCCTGGTGCGGCTGGCCCTCGACATTCTAAACCAGCGTCATGTTCCGCCGGCTGTGTTTACGCGCCACGAAATGCTCACGCCGGCGAACGTCGATAAGCTGTATCCCAACGATTCGCTTCTGGCGACGCCGCGCGACTGAAATCCCGTTCACCCGAGCAGGCTGTTTGCATTGCAGATTCGTCGATTGCGTCCCGTTCTCCGGGCGAGGCGGCGTCCGCCCGGGATGAACGTTGCAAAAAGAGACTCCGACTACAAGAATGGTATTTACAATGCAAACTTGTCTGCTCTGCCACAAGAAGCCGGTGAACAACCTGGACGAGGCCGCTACGCTACGAAGAGAGCGCAAAATGAAGATTTGCAGAGTCGAGACCTTCCTTCTTCACGTACCGGTTACAAGTAATCATGTCGCGGACAGTCTCCACGAGGTGAGTCACTGGGGCGTGCCAGGCGTGGTGTTGTGCACGGACTCGGGACTCCAGGGCTACGGGTACACCGGCACTCATGCTCACCTGCCCACCGACCGCTTGATCACTGACGCAATCGAGTACACTTACGGGCCGCTATTGGCTGGCGAGGACGCGAACGACGTCCATCGCCTCTGGCGCAAGTTGCACCACTTTCCGCCTGCACAATGGGTGGGCCGCGCTGGCATCCTGAAGATGGCGCTGGCGGCGGTGGATATAGCCCTGTGGGATTTGAAGGCCAAAGCGAGCGGCCTGCCGCTGTGGCGGTTGCTGGGCGGGGTGCGCCCGCAAGGGATTCAGGCTTACAACACGGATTGCGGCTGGCTCAGCGTTCCCACTTCGGAACTGGTGGACGGTTGCCGGAAGCTCACCGAGGAGGACGGCTGGCTTGGGCTGAAGATCAAGATCGGCCACCCGGACGTGCGACACGATTTTGAACGGCTGCGCGCCGTTCGCCGGGCGGTCGGTCCGAACATCCGCTTGATGGTGGATGCCAATGGCGTCCTGGACCTTCCCACCGCGTTACGGTATGGCGACCGGCTGGCAGACTACGATATCTCGTGGTTTGAGGAGCCGCTGTGGTACGACGACTGCCGGGGCCATGCGCGCTTGGCGCGGGCGATACGGACACCGATCGCCCTTGGGGAGCAGATCTACTCGCTGGACGGGTTCCGCCAATTCATCGACGCCGAGGCTGTTCACTATGTTCAGCCGGATGCGGTGCGCCTGGGGGGCATCTCCGAGTGGTGGCAGGTCGCGGATCTGGCGCTAAGCCACCGGCTGCCTGTGGCGCCGCATGCGGGAGACATGGTGCAGGTTCATCTGCATCTCGCTTTGGCGCACCCCGCCTGCAGTATTCTCGAGTATATCCCCTGGCTGCGGGATAGCATCGAAGATTCCGCGGCGGTCCGCGACGGACATTTCGTGCCGCCGCAGATGCCAGGTGCGGGCACCACTTTGCGTGCCGATGCCAGAGAGCGCTTTGGGGTTTCGTTGAAGACCGCCTCCCCTTCGGCCGCCAATTGCGCCCCTGTGTGTACCGACTAGCGGAGATACTGAGTTTCCGGGAGGGAGGGTATGCCCAGATCGCTTCAGATAGAAGAGTCACCCGAGATCAGGGACCTCGTCGTCGGCGGCTGGACGACCCTTTCGTACCCCTAGCCTCCCCTAGCCACCCTAGCCCCCTAGCCCCCTAGCCTTGCTAAGCTAGGCGCTTTGAGCTTTGGCCTTTGGCGCCTTGCGGCGCCTGGCCCAGTAGTCTTTCATGCGCCGCGAGACCTCCAGGCGCTCTTCGGCGCCCATGCTTTTTCTGCCGCGGCGATGGCGGACGGCGAGGGGAACGGTTGACGACCCGGTAGAGGCGCCACGGTCGGCGGACAAGAACTCCAGGTGCGCGATCACCTCGTCGATGCGTTGTTTTTCTTCGTACAACTCGCGAATGGCTTTGAACAGATCCATCAAATACAGTACCTTCCCTTGAATGTGTGTCAATGGATTTCTCACCTAATTGGACAACGAATTCAGGAAGGATAAAAAGGGTACTATCGAATCAAAAACGGCCACGAAGGTACTACCTTATACCCGTATTTGAGGATGGCTAACGCGAGCGCGCCCCCGGCCGCCAACAGCACTACAGCCAGGATGAGAAGGGTCACCTTCCACGGGAAGCGCTTGTTTTCGCGCTTCAGCACCAGGAGGTAACTGGCAAAGATGCCCACAAAGTACAGTGCCACCATCGGCACGGCGAAGATCAGCAAGTTGAAGATATCCGGCGTGGGGGTGACGATTGCGGCAACAATGACAATGAGCAGGATGGCGTAGCGGGAATGCTCGAGGAGGAATCGCGGTGAGGCCAGCCGCAACAGTGTGAGGAAGAATATCAATACCGGGAGCTCGAATACCAGCCCCACTCCCAGCGTCACGTTGACGAACAAATCAAAGTATTCGGAGACCGTGACCATCGGCGCGATATCGAGGCCCCTGCCGATTCCCAGCAGGAATACCAATCCGTAACGGAAGGCGACCAGGTAGGCAAACAATCCGCCCGTCACGAAAAGCCCGGCCGAGGCCAGAATAAACGGCCCCGCCAAACGGCGCTCCTTGCGATACAGGCCTGGGGAGATGAATCCCCAGACCTGCCACAGTACCCATGGCGATGCCAGGAAGACCGACGTGAGCAGCGGAAGCTTCACCCAGACGATGGAGAACACTTCCATAGGAGTGATCTGCACCAGGTTCGGGGGATTCACTCCAAGCTGCGTCAAGGCGTCCTTCGCCGGGGCGCGTACGATCAGCCACAGTTGGTTGCAAAATGTCAGGCTGAGGATGAAAGCCACGGCCAAGCCCATCAGCGCCCTGATGATGCGAGTCCGCAGCTCCTCGAGGTGCTCCAGAAACGACATCCGGAGCATCGATTCCTCTTCCATATCCTCTTCATCCTTCGGTGGAGGAGGAGGCGGCGGCGGTGGCGGTGGCGGCGACGCCGGCTGCTCCTGAACTACCGGAACGGTGTTGGACTCGTATGCGTAGGGATCGTCGTAATAACCGTAAGAATCATCGACCGTTGGGGAGTAGCTGGTGGTGGTAGACACCTCTTGCGAGGTGTTGGCAGGTTCACTTGGCTGCGCCGATTCCGGCGCACCCTGCTTATCAGCGTCTGAAGACATCCCCAGTCAGGTTGAAACGGGCCTCAAGAGCGGGCTACCGGCTTACCTTCCAATCCGGCGTCGCCACTGGCGGCGGTTTCTGCTTTCGCTTCCGGTTCATGGGCCGCCGAATGTTCGGTAGCCTGTGCAGCCTGCGTCCCGGATCCATGCTCGGTGGAAGCCGTTAGCGTCTGGCCGTTGGCGGACTGCGCCGGTTGCGTCGATGATTCAGCGCCCTGAGTTGCGGATGCGCTGACGGTGGAGTGTTCCTGCGTCGTGGACTCGGTGTGACTCCCTTCATAGCCGGAGTCGTAATAGGAGTTCTCGTAGTAGGAATCGTAGTTCGAGATCTCGTTCACGTGCTGATTGAGATCCTGACGGATCGATCCCGTTTCCCTTTCAATGTTAGCCATCTCACGATCGAAGGTGGCCTTCAGCTCATGGGAGTGCTTACGGAACTCCGCAAGTCCTTTTGCGAGGTTTTTTCCCAGTTCCGGGAGTTTTTTCGGGCCGAAGATAAGAAGAGCCAGCAGAAAGATAAATACTGTTTCTTGCCAGCCCAGCGACCACATTGGACAAACCTCCCTAACGGTGTGAAACCATTCTCATGATAGCGAGGGGCCGGGAGGCAGTCAACCGAGTGGGGGGAAGCCTACTTCTTCCAATCGAAGGTCTCGACCACGCTGACCCGTTCCTTGAGGAAGACTTCGAGGCGAAACTGTACCGAATCGGACATGTTCCTGTAGTAGACCGTTGGGTTCTGTAATTGCAAAACATCCAGGTCCACTACTTTGTTGTACGCGCCTTCGGAGATGGTGAGGACGGCGCGCTGGGCAGCGCGGACAGCCGGAGAGTTGCGGTCCCAATGAATCCTGAGATAATCGCCGGACCGGCTGGCGGCGAGGGAGATGCTGTAGGCGTCGGTGAGGATGCCGGCGTTCCTGGCGGGGCGATAGCTGAGAGAAGCCTGGAATCCGACAAGCACGCCTAACAACAAGAAGATGAAAGAGAGGGGGATCCACACATTCGTACGCCGGACTTTCCGCACGGGTTCAGAGGGAGCCACGGGCTCCGGTGGGTAGCCAAACGCGGGCGGTGGTTCCTGAGCCGCTTCCCGCGGCTGCTCCTCATCATATGCGTAGGACTCCACCTGATCACTTGCGCTCTCTTCCACATTCCCGGGGTACGCCCTCCCGTTGGATGGAGGAGGGGAAGACACTGGCCCCGGACTAGCCCCCCTCACCCGTCCGATAGTGCTGGCTCCGCCGCCAAGTTCCTTTCTGCGGAACGGGAATTCCAGATAGGGAGCCTGGGTCACCATGGAGCCATTCGCCTCGCGGAAGAAAAACCCGCCCACGCTCACCCTTGTGGCATAGGGCTTGACCAGCAGCATGACAGCATTGGAAGAAGGGAAGTAGGCATCAAAGTGTTGCAGGTCTTCCGGGGAGAGCGACAAACCTTCTCTCGTGTGACTGCGGTAACAGCCAACGGCGTAGGTGCGCTTTTCCGGACTATGGCGCCGCCGCGCCAGGGCTTCCGCATAACGGGCAGCGTCGCCTTCGGAGAGTAAATAGGAAGGGCCGCGCTTGTGTTCGCAAGCGACGGCTTCAAAATCTTCCACGCGGACTACGGTTTTCTCACCTGTTTCCACGCTGCCGAGGAGGATGCCCCCCACCTCGGCGCCGCGCCTCGGGATGGCTCCGAAGCCGCGCATCACTTCGACCAGGATGCGGTCTACTACGTCGAAGGACAGGTGAACCACAATGGGCTTTTCCGGTACTTCCCAGACGTAGCAGGTCGATTGTGAAATTTGCTCAGGGTTCACCTGTAATGTATCCATCGGTAGCGTCCGGTCAATTTTCGGGCCTCTACCATAAGCCATGGTAGTCCCGGGCTATACACCAACTCAACCTTACCTATCGGTTGACAACCGCAAAAACCTTAAGGGAGACATGTCGGGTAGAATTGAGCCCGAGGGTGAACGAGTCATGCCGGGAACACTCTATATCGTCGCCACGCCTATCGGCAACCTCGAGGACCTCACCTTTCGTGCCGCGCGCATCCTGGCAGAGGTGGATGTCATTGCCTGCGAAGACACGCGCCAGACGGCCAAACTGCTGGCGCATCTTTCCCTCCACAAGCCGCTGGTGGCGATTCACGAACACAATGAACGGGAACGGGCGGCGGAACTGGCGGCACGGCTTGCGGCGGGGAAGTCGATTGCGCTGGTGTCGGATGCCGGCACCCCGCTCATCTCCGATCCGGGCTACCGCCTGATTCATGCCGCTACGGAGGCCGGCATTCCTGTTGTCCCCATACCCGGTCCGTGCGCCGCGATTGCGGCCCTCAGCGCTTCCGGGCTACCCACCGACGCGTTCTATTTCGGCGGTTTTCTCCCCGCAAAGGCAAATCAGCGGCGAAAGCAGCTCGAGGCGTTGAAGCCGCTTCCCGCCACGCTGATTTTCTATGAAGCGCCACACCGGATTCTGGACACCCTCGAAGATATTTGCGCCTGTTACCCGGAATGCCGGATCACCGTGGCGCGGGAACTGACGAAAGTGCATGAGGAGTTCCTGCGCGGGACGGCTGCGGAAGTTCTCACGGAGCTTGCCGCGCGGCCGGCGATAAAGGGGGAGTTCACGCTGCTCATCGCCAAGGCGGCGGAGCCCGCTGCCGATGAGCGGCCGCTCGAAGAAGCCATCGCCGCTCTGGAGGCCCAAGGCGTGGAGCGCATGGAGGCTATGAAACTGGTGGCCAGGCTCCGCGGGCTTTCAAAGCGCGAGGTTTACAGCGCTCTGATGAAGAAGTAGCCGCCGGGAGAACAATGAGGCTCCCTGGGCCGGGTTACAGGTGCGCACGCAGCATCCAGGCGGTTTTTTCATGGTCTTCCATTAACCCGGTGAGAAAGTCGCTGGTGCCGGCATCGCCGTGCTTCTCGTTGGCCGTAGCCAGATCCTGCCGCAAGGATTGGATCACTGCCTCATGGTCGGCCAGCAAGGCGGCGATCATGCCGTCGGCGTCCAGCGGATGGCCGGTATGTTCCTTGAGCCGTGCCGTGTGCAGGTAGCCTTCCATGGAGCCGAGCGGCACCCCGCCGAGCGACCGAATTCGTTCCGCCACTTCGTCGATGGTCCCCTCCAGTTCCGAGTACTGCGATTCGAAGAATTCATGCAGGTCGTGGAACCGGGGGCCCGTTACGTTCCAATGAAAATTCCGGGTTTTGGTGTACAGTATCTCTTCATCCGCCAAGAGAGTTTGCAGCAGCGCGATCACGCCCTCCCGCTGTGTTTGTTCGAGACCAATATTTACGTATTCCATATCACCCTCTTAGATGAACATTTCCTAATGAGAGATTCAGTCAACCGGCAATGGCAATGCATTCGATTTCCACGCTCACGTCCCGCGGCAGGCGCGCCACTTCCACGGTCGCCCGAGCAGGAGCGTTGTCCGGGAAATAGCGCCCGTAGACCTCGTTCATCTTGCCGAACTCGCTCATGTCTTTGAGATAGACGGTGGTTTTCAGCACCTTGTCCATTCCCGAGCCGGCGGCCTCGAGCACGGCTTTGAGATTCTCCATCACACGCTCGGTTTGCGAGGCGATGTCGCCCTCGACGATGTGCATGGTCACGGGGTCGAGCGGGATCTGGCCGCTCAGATACACCAGCCCGTTGTATTCGACGGCCTGCGAATAGGGCCCGATCGCCTTCGGCGCGCCGCCTGTTGCAATGATCCGTTTCATGTTCGTTTCCTCCAAAGATCAGTCTCGCTGAAATCGCAGCGTTCCCACCAGGCTGGACACGGCAGCCACTCCCTCTTTTGCAAGGAACGAGTCCAGTTCGTCTGCGATGCGGACCACCGCGCGCGGATCCCAGAAGGATGCGGTGCCCACCTCCACGGCGGATGCTCCGGCCACCAGGAATTCCGCCGCATCTTCGCCTGAGGCGATACCGCCCAGTCCGATCACCGGAATCTTCACCGCCTGAGCCGCCTCGTAGACCATGCGTAGCGCGATGGGCTTGATGGCGGGGCCGGAAAGGCCGCCAAACCCTGCGCCGATGCGAGGGCGGCGTGTGCGCGCATCCACGGCGAGCGCCACGAACGTATTTACCAGGGATACCGCGTCGGCGCCCGCGTCCTCGGCTGCTTTGGCGATCACGGCGATGCTCGCCACGTTGGGCGACAGTTTCACAATCAGCGGACGCTTCGGCCGTAGCTTCTTCACTGCCGTGACGAGGCTCGAAAGCAGCGCCGGATCGCTTGAAAAGAACATTCCTCCGTGCTTCGTGTTGGGGCACGAGACATTCAGTTCATAGCCTGCCAGCCCTTCGGCATCTTCGAGCACGCGGATCACTTCCAGGTAGTCCTCGGGGGCGTAGCCGAAGACATTGGCGAACACCTTGGTGCGCAGCCCGCGCAAGCCGGGAAGTTTCTCCCTGACAAACGCGCGGACACCGATATTCTGCAAACCGATGCTGTTCATCATGCCGCCATGGGTTTCCCAGATCCGCGGCGGCCTGTTTCCCTCGATAGGAGCGGCGCTCAGCCCTTTCACCACGATGCCGCCGGCGGAATTCAAATCCACGATGGAGGCGAATTCGCCGCCGTAGGCGAAGGTGCCCGATGCCGCGAGGACGGGATTCAGCAGGGGAATCCCGCAGAGCGTACACGCCAATCGAGGGGAAGTAGCGGACATCCGTGTCCTTGGCTTGAGTCTAGCAGTCTGCCTGCGCGGGGACAAAGGGATACGGTACGGCTTCTGCCGCGAGCTTACGAATTTCTGTGTGATAAAGTAATTTTATGATTACGTTTTCCGTGTCAGACACCCGGCGCCGGCTAGGTGAATTGATCGACTTGGCCCACAAGGGCGAGGAAATCGTCATCATCAAGGATTCCAAACCTGTAGCGATGCTCTCCGCAATCGGACCGGAGGATCTGGAGCTCACAACCAGGATCGATGACCGGCAAGCAGCGAAGATTCACCGCTGGCTGGACCGCGAGCCGATGGTGACTTTTCCGGATGCCTCCACCGCGATTCGCTTTCTCGAAAAGGATAGCCCTCGAAAGGGGACAAGAAAACGGCGCTAAGTTACTCGTTTTCTGAGCGGTTCCGCGCGTGTGTGAGCAGCCTCGCCAGCGCGGAGAAGTCAACGCTGCTGGAACTCATTCTGGAACTCGAGCGCGTTCTGAAGCAGCCGAAACGCCATACAGGAGCAGGCCTCCGGAAACTCCATCCTACCGGGCTGTGGGAAGTGCGGGCCGGTCTCTCCATCCGGCTGCTTTTTCGCCTTCAGCCATCGGAAGTGGAATTCATGTTCGCGGGGACTCATGATGAAGTGAAGCGATTCCTGCGGGAGTTTCGCTAGCCGCGCTGCAACCGCGTATGGATCGCAACGCTCTCTGGCAACTCTTCAGAAAACCCAAGATCTGTAAACCGCCGCCTTCACTGCCTTCCATGGAACGCCGCGAATCCTCCATCACGCATCCACCCGCGCCTCGACGAAATGCCGCATAATGATAACCAAGGGAGCGCTTTTGTGGAACAGCGGTTTGGTCCGCCTTGTCGCCGAACCGGCCCGTTCTTCGCTGATGGAGTGGTTCACATAAGACTGTCCCGGAGGTGTGCAGGAACGATGGAGGTCCCGCAGACTTGTCTCTAACAGTAGGTGTCGCGAAGGAAACGGCCCCCGGCGAACGGCGGGTAGCGGTGACGCCCAAGGCGGTGGAGTTGCTCACCAAGCTTGGCGCGGAAGTATGGCTCGAGAAGGGCGCCGGCTATGACTCAGGTTTCCCTGACCCCGAGTACGACGCAAAGGGCGTCCATTGGGCCTCGAGCGTCGCCGAGGTCCGGGAGAAAGCCCAGGTTCTGCTGTGCGTCCGGGCGCCGGAACCGCAGGGTTTGGATGCCCGCCACGTGGTGATTGGATTCTGCGATCCGCTTTCCGAACCGCACCGCGCGGCGACATTTGCCGAAAGCGGGGCCACGCTGTTTTCCGTGGAATTGATCCCGCGCATCACGCGCGCTCAATCGATGGATGCGCTTTCCTCGATGGCTTCGATCGCCGGATACAAGGCTGTGATTCTCGCCGCCGGAGCGTTGCCGCGAATGTTTCCACTGATGATGACAGCCGCGGGCACCATCGCCGCGGCCAGAGTGCTGATCCTCGGGGCGGGCGTGGCCGGATTGCAGGCCATCGCCACGGCGCGGCGGTTGGGGGCCGTGGTGATGGGCTACGACGTGCGTTCGGCGGTGAAAGAGCAGATTGAAAGCCTGGGCGCGAAGTTCCTCCAGATCACCATCGAAGGGAGCGGCGAAGGCGAAGGCGGCTACGCCCGCCAGCTTACCGAAGCCCAGATCCGAAACCAGCGGGAACAGATGGCCGCCGCCCTGCGTGAGATGGATGTCGTCATCACTACGGCCGCCGTCCCCGGAAAGAAAGCTCCTATCCTGCTGACCAAGGAGATGGTGAGGGGCATGGCTCCCGGTTCCGTCGTGGTGGACATCGCCGCCGAGCGCGGCGGCAACTGCGAACTCACCAAGCCTGGAGAAACTATTGTGGATAGCGGCGTCACCATCATCGGGCCGGTCAACATCCCATCGAGCGTGCCCTATCACGCCAGCCAGATGTATGCCCGCAACCTGGTGGCGTTTCTCAAGAACATGGTCAAGGATCAGCAGTTGCGCATCGACACCAACGACGAAATCGTGCGCGACACTCTGGTCACGCAAGGGGGAAGGGTGGTCCATCCGAAGGTGCAGGCGCTTCTCGGATCGGTGGTGAATGCATGAGTACGGAAATTGAGCTGAGTATCTACGTTTTCATTCTTGCCGGGTTTCTCGGTCTGGAACTGGTGCAGCGCGTTTCGCCTCTGCTGCACTCTCCGTTGATGTCGTTGACCAACGCGATCTCCGCCATCTCGGTAGTCGGGGCCATTCTTATCACGGGCTCCGGCGAGGCGACGGTTCTGAGCAAAGTCCTCGGTGTGGTGGCGGTGACGTTCTCCACCATCAATATTGTCGCCGGCTTTCTCATCACGGACCGCATGCTGAAGATGTTCCGCAAGGAAGGCAAGAAAGAGACGAAGTAGATGACCGAAAACTTCTGGCAGTTTTCCTACCTGGTTGCCGCGGTTACGATCGTCCTTTCCATCAAGTGGCTGAACTCTCCGGCCACGGCGCGGCGCGGCGTGCACGCCGGGCAGATCGGCATGCTGTTCGCCATCATCGGGACGCTGCTGCGGCACGAGGTGGTCAGTTTTGAATGGGTGGCCGTGGGGCTGGTTCTTGGCTCGGGCATCGGCGTCCCGCTTGCCTACCTGATGCCCATGACGGCGCTGCCGCAACTGACGGCGCTGTCGCACGCCTTTGGCGCCTTCGCAGCCGCGCTTGTGGGAACCGCCGAATACTATCAGCACGCCCCGACGGGTTTCCTGATGGGAGCCCTGGTGGTGGAGACATTACTTGGGTTCCTCACCGCCACCGCCAGCGTCATGGCGTTCGGGAAACTCCAGGAACTGGTGCCCACCCGGCCCATGACGTACAAGGGGCAAAACCTCGTCAATCTGGGCCTGCTCGCCTTCGCGATCTTCCTCGCCGGGTGGGTCATTGCGGGCACGGCTCCGGCGTGGGCTTTCCCCACGTTTTCCGGATTGTCGCTCCTGTTCGGGGTGCTCCTCATTCTGCCGATCGGCGGCGGCGACATGCCTACCGTTATCGCGCTGCTCAACTCCTACGCGGGCATGTCGGCGGCGGCGATGGGCTTTGCGCTCAACAACAAGCTGCTGATCATTGCCGGAGCCCTCAACGCCGCCAGCGGCTTCATTCTTTCCGTCATCATGTGCAAGGCGATGAACCGGTCTTTTACCAACGTGCTGTTCGGAGCCTTCGGCCAGGTGCAGGCTGCCGGCGGCGCCGCCGCCACGGCGAAGCCCGTCCGCAGCGCCACGCCCGAAGACGCGGCTTCCATCCTCGCCAACGCGCGCAAAGTGATTGTTGTTCCCGGCTATGGCATGGCTGTCGCCCAGGCGCAGCACAAAGTGCGGGAACTGACCGATATGCTGGTGAAGCGTGGGGTTGACGTGCAGTTCGCCATCCACCCCGTCGCCGGCCGCATGCCCGGCCACATGAACGTCCTGCTGGCCGAAGCGGATATTTCCTATGAGCGCCTGCATGAGATGGAGGACATCAACTCGGACTTCAGCGAAACGGATGTCGCGCTCGTGATCGGCGCCAATGACGTGGTCAACCCCGCCGCCCGCCATGACACCACCAGCCCCATCTACGGCATGCCGATTCTCGACGTCGACAAGGCCACCACGGTTATGGTGATCAAGCGCAGCATGAATCCGGGATTCGCCGGGATCGATAACGAACTCTACTACGACAACCGGACACTCATGTTATTCGGCGACGCCAAGCAGTTCGTGGCGGAAATCGTCAAGGAACTCCCGAAGGCAGCCTGAGCATCCATCCCGGCTTCGGTGCTAGAATGCGGCTTTGCGAGTATCCCACCGCGCGGTGACGCCCCTCACAGCCGGCCACAACGACGCGAGAAGGTAAGCATTATGGCGTCTCATGCCGCCCGGCGGCAAACTGCCCTCAGCAAGAGAAAACCGAACCTCGACGACCCCTCCCTCTATCTCAACCGCGAATTGAGCCTGCTCGAGTTTCAGCAGCGCGTTCTCGAGGAAGCCGAAGATGAATCCAATCCGCTGCTGGAGCGGGTGAAGTTCCTCTCCATTCTCGGCTCCAACATCGATGAATTCTTCATGGTGCGCGTGGCTGGACTGAAGAACCAGGTGGATGCCGGCATCCACGAATCCACCCCGGACGGCATGACGCCCCGCCAGCAATTGGACGCCATCCGCCACCGGATGATGCCTCTGATCACCAAGGCCCATCATTGCCGGGAGCGCGTCTTCGAGTGTCTCGCCGGGCACGGCATCCGCGTTCTCAACTACCACAATCTGAGCGAGGCCCAGAAGGAATACGCCAACCGCTACTTCGCCGACACCATCTATCCTGTCCTCACCCCGCTGGCCTTCGACCCGGGCCGGCCCTTTCCCCATATCTCGAATCTCAGCCTCAACCTCTCGGTCCTTATTCGCGACCGCCGGGGAGAAGAGCATTTCGCGCGAATCAAAGTCCCGGACTCGCTTCCCCAGCTCCTTCCGCTGCAAAAGAACGCCAAGGGGAACGGGAAATCGCTCTACTTCGTCTGGATCGAGCAGGTGATCGAGGCCAACCTGCACCACCTCTTTCCGGGCATGGAGATTGTGGATTCGCACCCCTTCCACGTCACGCGCAACGCGGATTTCGCCATCCAGGAACTCGAGGCAGGCGATCTGCTCGAGACGGTGGAAGAAGGCGTACGCCAGCGGCGGTTCGGAGATGTAGTGCGGCTCACCGTGGATGACAGCATGCCGGCAAACATCCTCGACATTCTCCGCCAGAACCTGGAGATTGAGGATGCCGATATCTATCGCATGCCCGGCCCGCTCTCCTTGGGGCGATTGCGCGGCCTGCTCTCGCTGGACCGGCCGGAGTTGAAAGATCCTCCCTTCATTTCCGCCCACGTTCTGGGGCCGGTGGAGGAAGAAGATATTTTCGCGCAGATCCGCCGCGGGGACATTCTGCTGCACCACCCATTCGATTCTTTTCAGCCTGTCGTCGATTTTCTTCACGCCGCGGCCGGCGACCCGAATGTGCTCGCCATCAAAATGACGCTCTACCGCGTGGGGAAGAATGCGCCGGTGGTCGAGGCCCTGCTGGAAGCCCAGAAGAACGGCAAGCAGGTGGCAGTGCTGGTGGAACTGAAAGCGCGGTTCGACGAGGAGAGCAACATAGAATGGGCGCGCGCGCTCGAACGCGAGGGCGTCCATGTGGTCTACGGACTGGTCGGCCTCAAGATCCACGGCAAGGTCGCGCTCGTTGTCCGCCGCGAGGGCGATGTCATCCGCCGCTATCTTCACCTTTCGACGGGAAACTACAACGCCGTCACCGCCCACCTCTATACGGATCTCGGCCTGTTCACCTGCGATCCCGAGATCGGAGCCGACGCCTCCGACCTGTTCAACTTCCTCACCGGATATTCCGCGAAATCGGATTACCGCAAGCTGCTGGTTGCTCCCATCAATCTGCGCAAGCGGCTCGAGTCGCTCATCGAACGGGAGATCGAGAACGCCACAGCGGGCAAACCCGCTCACATCATTTTCAAGGTGAACGCGCTCGTCGACGCGCCCATCATCAGGCAACTCTACCGTGCTTCGCAGGCCGGGGTCCGCGTGGATCTCATCGCGCGCGGCATCTGCTGCCTGCGCGCCGGAGTGCCGGGCGTCAGCGACAATATCCATGTTCGCAGCGTCGTCGGCCGCTTCCTCGAACACACACGCATTTTCTATTTCCTCAACGGCGGCGACGAGGAGATGTATCTCGGTTCAGCCGACCTCATGCCGCGCAATATCAACCGGCGGGTCGAGGTGCTTTTCCCCATCGAGAAGGCATCGCTGGTCCGGCGGTTGCGCGAGAAGGTGCTCGCTGTCTACCTATCGGATAACGTGAAGGCGCGGCGTATGAACCCGGACGGGACGTATCAGCGCGTCCGGCCGGCGAAGGGGCAAAAGCCGCTATACAGCCAGATCATCCTTCTCGAGCGGAAGCGCGCGCGTGGCGCCTGAATCCCGCCCGCCGTGGGCCTCGAGCGGGGCCGCTTTCGGCTCCTTCCCACGGAATACGGGCGTTATTTGCCTAAGATTTCCGCTCAGGTCAGGAACACAATCACCGCCGGGCTTCCCACGGGCACATACTGGCCGGTGAACGAAAGCCGCCCGTTGCCGCGGTTGATGCGGAACGAGGTAATGCTGTCGTTCCGGTTGTGGCACACGAACATGAAGTTGCCCGTGGGGTCGATGTTGCAGTTGCGCGGATAGTCGGCGCGCGTCCAGGTCTCGCCCACGAGTTCGGGTTCTCCAGAGCCGTCTATATCGAACAGCGCCACGGAATTGTGGAGCCGGTTGCAGGCATAGAGGGACCGGCCATCGGCGGAAATCACCACCTCCGACGTGAAGTTCGTCCCCGTGAAGCCGCGCGGAAGAGTGGTTACCTCACTGACCGGCGTCAACCCGCCATTGCCGTCGTAGCGCATGAAGGACAGAGTGGAGGCCTCCTCGTTCAGCGAGTAGAACCATCGTTTGTTGGGATGAAACGCGAAGTGGCGCGGTCCGGCTCCCAGCGAGGAAGGAACAGTCTTCGGATCGAGCAGCTTTCCGTTCACTTTGTCGAATTTGTAGATGATCGTGCGGTCGAGACCCAGGTCATTGACGATCACGAAGTTACCCGCCGGGTCGGTCTGGATCATGTGCGCGTGGGGTGCATCGTGTCCGCTGATGGCGAAGCTTCCCGGAGGCGCTTTCTCTGCGTGGGTCGGCCCCACCGCGCACGCCGGAGTACAGGCGTCCGCATCCATCTTCACATCAGTGGCAGGGCCCAGCAGGCCTCCCGCGAGGATGGGAAGCACGGCGCAATTACCTCCGCCATAGTTCGCCACCAGCACATACTTGCCGGAAGGATCGACGCTCAGATGTGCGGGCCCCGCTCCTCTGGAACTCACGGTGTTGATGGCCGTCAGATCGCCATTCGTCCGGTTGACGGCGTACCCGGTCACCGAGCCTGTCGTCGTTCCGTTAAAGTTCGAGATCTCATTGGCGGCAAAGAGATACTTTCCCTCCGGATCAAACGCCAGCCACGATGGGTTTGTATTGGTGGGAAAGACCTTGATCTGCGTCAGATCGCCGGTGGAAGGATTCATCTGAAACATCGTTGGGTGTATACGTCCCGGCATAGGCCAGAATCATGCCTCCGCGCGGGAGAGGCCGTTGTTGCGCCCGCGCGGATCCGAGTGCGGCGAGGCCGGCAGTGGAGGTAAGAAATTTTCGGCGCGATACAGCAGGGAAGGAATCGCGCGAAAGCCGGAAGTCTCCCAGTTCCATCGAATGCTCCTTGGTCGAGGAATTGCGAACATCCGGGGAGAGTATTGAAGAGTATACGGCTGCTGGCCCGCCAAATTCAATCGAAAATCGAAGAATAGTTGTAAAGGAACTCAATCGGCGCGAAGAAATATCGCAAACGATGCCTGCGTGGGCGGCTCCACGCGGATCTTCGAGCCCGCCGCCAGCGCGATGGGTTCGCGGAATTCAAATTGCCGCTTCCAGCCGGCTTTGAAATTGCGAAGCCAGATCAAAGGCTCGACGGATCCATCGGGCTGCTCGGCGACGATGTGCACCGAGGCAAGGTCCGTGGGAGCAGCGGCCTCCAGCCCGATCAGCCGCACCGCTCCGGGCACTTTGACCGTGTCTTTCACCAGCAGACGATTGCCCTCGAGGTTGACCGGGGGAGGTCCGTCCGTCGAGATCTTCAGAGGATAGTACTTCAGTTCGCCTTCCGGAGCGCCGCCCTCCACCCAATCCGCAATCAGGCTTACTTCCTCCTGAGAAAGGGCCTCTTCGTTTCGAAAGGCGCCGAAACCCTTCACCGCGCCCCATGGCGGCATCCTCCGCTCGAGGACTTCCTCTTTGATCGCCTTCGCCCACGGGCGCGCATCCTCGTATTTCGTGAGAGACATCGGAGCGGCGCCGCCTTCCTTGTGGCAACTGAAGCAGCGCTTCTCGAAGATGCGGATGATCTCGCGGCTGTAGGTGATCCTGGTTGTGATCGGGTCATGCGCCAGCAAGCCGGCACAGGAACCGATCGCCACCGCGGAGAGGAGAGAACCGCAACGCCTCATCAGCTATTCGCCGCCGCCTCCGGATGGCTTGGCCGGTCTTTCGGCGCGGAACAGCTTCACCGGATTCATGTGGACGTCGATGGCGGCGTCAAAAAAGCCCATCATCATCTCTTCCCAGCTCTGCTCGCCCCAGTGTACTTCCTTTGTAGGATCGGGGTTGAAGCGGTTGTTGGCGGAGTTGTCGAACGTTCCGGTCACTTCGAGCCGTGTCCCCTTGGGAATGCGCTTGGGCTCGGCGAACTGATACCAGAGCTGCCAGTCGAAGCGGTAGTTGGGAACATTCAACAGGACTTCGGTTTCGCCGGTCGGGTAGACGGCTTTATAGATGAACGATTTTCCGCGCAGGTGCATGTGCGGCAGCAGCGACACGAGTTCGGCATCTTCCTGCAAAGTCAACGTTGCCGAGACTTCGTGGTGCATGGCGCCGGGAGGGATGGAGAAGCGGTTCGTGGTGACCGCCGATGTGAAGACCCTCTGCTTCGGGGGCTCCTTGGCGAAGACAAGTCCGATCGCGCTTCTGTCCGCGCCGCTCTCGCCGTTGGCGGTGTAGTGAAGCTGAAGCACGAGATCCGATCCTGCTTTTAGCAGTTTGGCCTTGCCCGGCTCGAGCGCCTCAGGCGGCGAGCCCGGAGCAAATCCAACCAGGAACTCCTGTGCGGTGAAGCCTCCACCATCCCTGCTCCTGCGTGGTTGAGGCGTCCCTTCCTTCTCTGCTCTGGCTTGCGCGCGCGCCTGTTCTTCCACCTGCGACCGGGGCGCGAACGGTACTCCCGGCCTCTGATCCGCAAACCACTTCGACCCGGGCTCGCGTACAAACGCAATGATGTGGTGCACCACCTTGCGATTGCCGGGGCGGGCTTCCGCCATCTGCACCCACTTGTCTTCGGTAAGACCCGTCGGAATAATCACATATTGGTAGTCCACAGTGCCGGACGCCGGGACGGAAAACGCACTCGGCATTTCGAATACCATGTCCGGCTTTCCGATCCCCCAACCTTGCACCCATTCCACAGGCTTCGGCGCATCCTTGGCGTCGCCTTCTCTTGCTCCGGAATCCACCCAAGCTACCAGGGTGTCGATGTCCGCCTGGGACAGGCGCCTGTCATTCGACCACTTCCCGTGCGCCGGGTCGGCAAACCATGGCGGCATCTGCCGGGTAATCACCGCCTGCCTGATCGCTTTGGCCCAGGGACGAGTTTGTTGATAGGTGAGGAAGGCCATGGGGGCTGCTTCGCCGGGCCGATGGCATGCTTGGCAATTCTTCTGTAGGACGGGTAGTACATCCTTGTGGAATGTAACTGTCTTCGGAACGGTTGCTCCGAAGACTGCACCCGCCAAAGAAAAGGCGATGAGAAGACGCATACTCCTTGAGACTCCTGCTTGCTTTTGTGGGGGCTACTCCGCTAACTCCTTTGCAGACAGCAACTTGCAATGTTGTTCGCACGGGACGGAAAAATGTTACGAGTCTTGCCGGATTCCCCTCTGTCCCCTACTATACGGCAATGAACGGCAATCAGTTCCTGAAAAATGAAAAGCCGGCTGAATTTTTCCGCCGCCCGGCGAGATCGGCTCGCAGCTACGGCCGGGGTGGAGGCAACAGATGCTTCTGTACCTTCCCCAACGCCGTCCGCGGAAGGGCGGTCACCTTCACGAACTCACGCGGCACCTTGAACGAGGCGAGCTTTTCGCGGCAGCGGGCGGCGAGGGCGGATTCATCGCAATCGCCGCGAGGAACGAGATAGGCCACCGGAATTTCGCCGCGCACGCGGTCGGGGACGCCCACCACCGCGGCTTCGGCCACCTCGGGTTGTTCCATGAGGAACTCTTCGATCTCGCGCGGGTAGATGTTGAAGCCGGCGGAGATGATGAGGTCGCTCTTGCGCCCTTGCAGGGTGTAGTAGCCGTCGGCGCTGCGCACGGCGAGGTCGCCGGTCCGGAACCAGCCGTCGGAAAAGGCGTCGCGGGTGGCCTGCTCGCGGCGCCAGTAGCCGGCGAAGATGTTCGGCCCTTTCAGCAGCACTTCGCCGCTGTCGCCGTTCGAGAGACGGACGGAAACTCCGGGGAGGGGCATGCCGACGGTTCCGGGACGGCGCTCGCCGATGTACGGGTTGCTGAGGTTCATCATGGTCTCAGTCATGCCATAGCGCTCGAGGATGGTGTGGCCGAACTTGGCGCGGAACTCTTCGAGGACCTGGGCGGGGAGCGGGGCGGAGCCGGAAACGAACAGGCGCATCCGGGCGCCGATCTGGCGCGCCTCAGCCTCGAGCGTGTCGAGCAGGCGCACATACATGGCGGGGACGCCGAAGAAGAGGGAGGGCTCGAAATCGAGGAACCGGGCGGCTGCCGTCTGGTGCTCGAAGCGCTCGAGGAGGCGCATGTGGAAGCCACCGGCTAACCAGCAATGCAAGCCGTTGCCGAGGCCGTGGACGTGGAACAGGGGCAGCGGCAGCAGCAGGCGGTCCTGAGCGGTGATTTGCCAGCAGGTGAGAAGATTGACCGTGTTGGCGAGGAAGTTGTTGTGGGTGAGGATGGCTCCTTTGGAGACTCCGGTAGTGCCGCTGGTGTAGACCAGGGCAGCCGGCGTATCGCCATCGAGCGCGGCTTGGGGCCGGGTAGAGGGCATGGATGCGGCGAGGTCTTCCGGGCGCCAGACTTCGTAGCCCGGCGGCATCCCGCCGGGGGCGACCACGGCCTTCGGCTCCGCGTCGTTGAGAATGTGAGTGATCTCGCGCTCGCGATAGAGGATGTTGATGGGTACGAAGATCACGCCCAGTTTAACGCAGGCGAGATAAAGATCGATGATCTCGAGGCAGTTGGGAAGGTAGACGCAGAGGCGGTCGCCGGCTGAGAACCCGCGGGCAAGCAGCAGGTTGGCCGCGCGGTTGCTCCGGTCGTCGATATCGCCAAAGGTGAACACTTGCCCCTGAAATTCGAGCGCGGGCTTATCGCGGCGGCCAACGAAGCTCAGGTCGAATAGCTGAGGGAGGTTCATGGCTTCCTCCTGGGCTGCCAGATGGCGACATGAACGGCGTGCAGAGCAAGGCGGCCGTCATCGCCGCAGACTGTGACGTCGGCGATCAGAAACTCATGCCCTTTGCGGGCGAAGGCATCGCGGATGCGGCCAGTTACGTGAACGGTTTCCCTGGAGTGGATGGCGCGGTAGTGGCAGACCTCGCTCGAGGTGTGAATCCAGGCAGGCAGGCGGAAATTGCGGACCAGGATCTCGTTGGCGAGGCCGAGCAGAACGGTGGGATGGGCGTAATCCGCATAGAGCGGGTAGGGGTCGGCGAGCGCGGGGAGCAGGCGGGCTTGGGCCTCGGCCAGATTCTCAGTGAAGCTGCCCAGTTCGAGTCCAGGGCGGATCAGGTCCGGGGTAGGGGAAGGCCGGACGCCGGGCAAAAGCGCCTCGAGCAGGGGAGCCGGGGCGGGGTCAGTGTGCAGGCCCGCTTCGGCCCAGGCGCGTCCGGCCTCCACACGGACTGTGCCGCCTTGCTCGACAGAGGCGCGAACCACAACCTCGTCGCCATCATAGAAGGGCTCCACGAAGCGCGCGCGCATCCAGCCCCGCTCGAGCCAGACGTGGCCGAAGTGGGCAACCACAGGCACGGTCATGTAGCCATACACATTCACGCCGGGGACCAGGCCGCCGCGAAATCCAAACTGGCCGGCCACCTCGTCGCCATGCATGCGATTCTCGTGGTCCGCGGCCGTGTTTACCGCCTGAACGCGGTGTTCGGGAAGGGTCATCATCTGCTTGTCAAAGCATACCCCACACAACCGCTCGTGTAGGATAAAAATAGAAGCCCTGATTGCCGCGATAAAACCATCCCGGCCCGGAAATTCTCATGTCAACCAATGAAGTGGATTTGAAGAAGACGGTCAATCTGCCGAAGACCGGCTTCGCGATGAAGGCCAACCTGCCGCAAACGGAACCGAAGCTGCTCGCCCATTGGGCGGAAACGAAGCTCTATGAACGGATCCGCAAGGCGAGCGCGGGACGGCCGCGATATGTGCTCCATGACGGCCCGCCGTATGCCAACGGCCGCATTCACCTCGGAACTGCTTTCAACAAGACGCTGAAGGACTTCATTGTCAAGTCGAAGACCATGGCGGGTTTCGACTCGCCGTACGTGCCGGGATTCGATTGCCATGGCCTGCCCATTGAGATCAAAGTGGACGCCGAACTGGGGAAGAAGAAGGCCTCGATGAGCGCGGTGGAGATCCGGCAGGCTTGCCGGAAGTACGCGCAGAAGTTCGTCGGGCTGCAATCGGAGGATTTTCAGCGGCTCGGGGTGTTCGGCAAATGGGATGACCCCTATCTGACGATGAGCGCCGAATACCAGGCGAAGATCGCGGGAGCCTTCGTTGATTTTCTGGACCAGGGGTATGTATATAAAGGGCTGAAGCCGGTCAACTGGTGCATCCATTGCCGCACGGCGCTGGCCGAGGCGGAAGTGGAGTACGAGTCGCACGCGAGCCCCTCGATCTGGGTTCGCTTCGTACTGGCATCGGACCCGGCTGCCATCGATCCCGCGCTCGCGGGCAGGAAGGTATACGGGCTCATCTGGACCACCACGCCGTGGACCATTCCGGCCAACATGGCCATCGCGTTTAACCCGCGTTTCGAGTACGTCGCGGCGGACGTCAACGGAGATGTCTATCTGCTGGCGCGGGACCTGTTGAAAGAGACCGGGGAGAAATGCGGGTGGGCCGATCCGCGCGTGCTCGCCACCTTCCCGGGCGCGCGGATGGAGGGATCGGTCTTCCGCCACCCCTTCCTGGAGCGCGACTCGAAGGGTATTCTGGCGGATCACGTCACCCTCGAACAGGGAACGGGAGCCGTACATACCGCTCCCGGCCACGGACAGGAAGACTATGTCATCGGGCAGCAGTACGGTATCGCCACATACTGTCCGGTGGATGCGAGCGGAGCGTTCTTTGCCGCCGAGGGGGCCGATGGAGTCCTGCCCGAGGAGTTGCTGGGGCAGACGGTGTGGAAGGCGAATCCCATAGTCGCCAGCATTCTGCGGGAGCGCGGGGCGCTGCTGGCGGAGAAGCGAATCGACCACAGCTATCCGCATTGCTGGCGCTGCCACAACCCGACCATCTTCCGGGCGACGGAGCAGTGGTTCATCGGGATGGAGCGCAACAACCTTCGGCAGAAGGCGCTCGAGGCAATCAGGAAGGTGAAGTGGATGCCTGCCTGGGGCGAGGAGCGAATCTCGAACATGATCGCGACGCGCCCGGACTGGTGTATCTCGCGCCAGCGGACGTGGGGCGTGCCGATCATCGTGTTCTATTGCGAAGACTGCGGAGAGGCGTTGACGGATCGCAAGGTTCTGGACCGCGTGGTGGCGCTGTTTGCCGAACACTCGGCCGACGTCTGGTATGCGCGCAGCGCGGCGGAACTGGCTGGGCCGGAGGCGAAGTGCGCCAAGTGCGGCGGCACGAATTTCCGCAAGGAAACGGATATCCTCGATGTGTGGTTCGATTCGGGCTCGAGCCATCTGGCGGTGCTGAATGAGCGCTATGAACTCGAATGGCCTTCCGATCTCTATCTCGAGGGCGGCGATCAATACCGCGGCTGGTTTCACAGTTCGCTGCTGGTGGGGACCGGGTTGCGCGGCGCGGCGCCGTACCGGGAGTGCGCCACCAACGGATGGGCTCTCGATGGGGAGGGCCGGGCGATGTCGAAATCGCTGGGCAACGTGATTCTCCCCGAGGATGTCATCAAGCAGAGCGGGGCGGAAGTGCTCCGTCTGTGGGCGGCGTCGGTGGAATTTCACGAGGATGTGCGCATCTCGCCAACGATCCTGGCGCGGCTGACGGAGGCGTACCGGAAGATGCGCAACACATTCAAGTACGCGTTGGGCAACCTGGCGGATTTCGATCCGTCCAATGATATGGTGGCTGCCGCCGAACAATTGGAGTTTGACCAGTGGATCCTGTGGCGAGCTGAAAACCTGATTGAACGCTGCCGGAAGAGTTACGCCGACTTCGCATTTCACAAGGTATACCAGGCGCTGTACAACTTCGCGACGACGGACTTGAGCGCGGTTTATTTCGACGTGATCAAAGACCGGCTGTATACGGCGGCCCCGAAGTCTTTATACCGCCGGAGCGCGCAGACTTCGCTTTACAAGCTGACCAGTCTGCTGGCGCGGCTGCTGGCTCCGCTGTTGACCTTTACCACCGAAGAGGCGTGGCAGCACTTCCAGCGCATGGAGGGGGACCCGGACAGCGTCCATTTGACGCTCTTTCCGGAGCCGTCCTATCCGACGGAAGGGCTTTCGGCGGCGCAGCGGGAACGGGCGACGAATTGGGACAAACTGATGCCGGTGCGCGACCAGGTGCTGAAGGCGCTGGAGGTGGCGCGGCAGGAGAAGTTCATCGGTGCTCCGCTCGAGGCGCGCATCCGGCTGCAGGCAGGCAACGCTCTGTATCCGCTGCTCGATGAGTACCGTTCGCAGCTTCCCGCGCTGTTCATCGTCTCGCAGGTAGCGCTGGAAAACCACGCTGAGGCCGATTTGGCCGTGCATGTGGAGGGGGCTGCCGGACAGAAGTGCGAACGGTGCTGGAAGTATTCCACCGTAATCGGCGTGGATCCGGACTTCCCCACGGTGTGCGACTGGTGCTCGGCGGCGCTCAAGGAACTGCGCGGATGATCTCCCGCCCCGCGCGATTCGGCATCTCGGCGGCGGTATGGATCCTCGACCGGCTGACGAAATACTGGATCGAACAGAATGTCGGCGCCTGGGATGTCCATGCGGTCATTCCCGGAGTGTTCAATATCGTTCATGCCCAGAACCGCGGCGCGGCCTTCGGCTTTCTCAACCAGGGGGAAGGGATGTGGCGAACACTGGTGCTGGTGGGTGTGTCGCTGGTGGTCATGGTGTTCGTCGCCGTCCAGTTGTGGCGGCTTCCGCGGAATGTGTGGCCGGGGGGGAATGCGGCCCCCGTCGCGCTGGCGCTGGTCCTGGGCGGCGCCGCCGGAAACCTCTTCGACCGGGCCATGCGAGGGTCAGTGACGGATTTTCTACAGGTCTTTATCGGCCCCTACGAGTGGCCGAGTTTCAACGTGGCGGACAGTGCGATCAGCATCGGCGCGGGGCTGCTGATCTTGTCCTTGTGGCGGGCCCGCGAGCAGGCGACGGTTTGAATGTTCCCGAAGATCTTTTCCATTGGTAGTTTCTTCCTGCCCACCTATGGTGTGCTGGTGACGCTGGGATTCCTGCTTGGGCTATGGGTGACGGGGAAACTCGCCCGGCGGCAGGGGCTCGACCCGCGGGTGACGACGGATCTGGGCATCTATGTGGCGTTGGCCGGACTGGGCGGCGCCAAGCTGATGATGATTCTCTATGACCTGCCCTACTACGTGAAGAATCCGCTCGAGATCGTGTCGTTCTCGACGCTTCAGGCCGGCGGCGTGTTTTTCGGGGGCTTGATCGGGGCGCTGATCGTGGCGGTGTGGTATGTGCGATCGCGCAAATTGCGCTTCGTCAAAGTAGGGGATGTTTTCGCTCCCGGGATTGCTTTAGGGCATGCCATCGGGCGGATCGGATGCTTTTCGGCGGGCTGCTGCTGGGGCCAGGAGTGCAAATTGCCATGGGCGGTGACGTTCCACGATCCGGAGGCGTATAAGCTGGTGGGCGTACCGCTGGGGATTCCGCTGCACCCCACGCAACTTTATGAATCGATTGCGGAATTCCTGATTTTTGCGATCCTCTACCGGAGCATCCGGCGGTCGCACCGTGAGGGCGCCGTCATTGGGCTGTACCTCGTGTTGTACCCTACGGCGAGGTTCCTGGTGGAGTTTGTCCGGGCGCATGATCAGGCGAATCCGTTTGGGTGGGTGCTGACCGCGGCGCAATGGACGACGCTGTTCCTGATCCCGCTGGGTTTGTGGTTGATGAAGGGACGGGAGCAGGAGGCGGCGGCATAGTGCCCGGGGGAATAACCTTAGTACTCTTAAGGACAAAGTTTGTCTTAGGTTGGGGCATAGCGAGGCAAGTGGAAGCATGGTTTCGGCTTGGATCGCGACTTGGCGCGGGGAACCTAGTACAGCGGTAGGGGGAAGAGGGATCTTCGTACGGTGGTGCTTAAGATCACCCTTAGGGTGAACTAAGCAAACCTCGGCAATCCACCCCAAGATTCTGCTGATTTCCTTTTCCACCTTCCGGCTGTAAGGTGGATCTTGAGGCATTTCTCAATCCGTACGTCAGGACAGGTCTCTGCTATGCACGCAAGTATTTCCGATCGATCTGCTGAGCCGGAGAGGCGCGATGTCGCGCCTGCTGGGCGGCGGGTAAGCGGAACCAGGAGGCGGAAACAACCCGGGCACGCCCTGATGGAGGGCGGGTTGGTGCTGATTCCGTTTTTCGCCTTGTTCTTCGCGTTTGTCGATTACGGGATGGCGATCTTTCTGAGAAACACGTTCCAGCATGCCGTTCGCGAAGGCGTGCGGTATGCGGTCACCTATCAGACTCTGAGCCCCTCCACGGGACAGGATGCTTCCGTCAAGTCCGTAGTACAGACAAATGCGATGGGCTTCCTGAACGGGGCGAACGCGAGCCTCATCCAGATTCATTATTACGACGGGAAGACGCTGGTGGAAACCGGGTCCAATAGTCCGGGCAACATTGTCGAGGTATCGGTGCAAGGTTATCAATGGGGAGTAGTTGCGCCCCTGCTGCGCAGCGCGAGCCCTATTGGACTTAACGCATTTTCCTCGGACCGCATGGAGGCGCTGCCGGACGGGCAGTTTGCGCCGCCTCCGAGGTAGGCCAAGGGAAGGAATTCGTGGGGGCGAAGATGAACCATACAATAAGCGTGAGCGAACGCCGGCGAAGCCGGCAGCGGGGCAGCAACATCATGGAGTTTGCCCTGTTGAGCATTTTTCTGTTCCCCCTGTTCATGGGGACCATCACCACGGGCATGGGCTTGGGAAAGATGATTCAGACGGCGCAGATCTCCCGTGATGCGGGGCACATGTTTGTGCGATTAGTCGACTTTTCCCTGCCCGCCAACCAGGACCTGATCGTGCGGCTGGCCAAGGGAATGAACATGACGCGCACGGGGGGTAACGGCACGGTGGTCTTGACGCAGGTGTTGATGATTGGAGATGACGAATGCAACGCGGCGGGGTTGACGGGAACGAATTGCGCCAACCGTTACTATCCGGTGATCACACAACGGCTTGTCGTCGGGAACCCTTCACTGTACACGAGTTCCATTGGCACGCCGAGCGCTAACCTGATTCATGCGGACGGGACGATTGACGTCAACGACTATCTGACTGATGTCAGTTGCCGGGCGCTGACGCTCTCGACCAACACCTCGCCGAACCCCTATGTCGGTCTGCTGACATTGAATGCCTCCGAGCGGACCTACATATCGGAAGGATACTTCACCGCGCCGGAACTGGCGTTCCTGAATAACAACCGGCCGGTCAACATTTACGCGCGCAACTATTTCTAGAAGGGCAGACAGAATGAAACCTAACTCCAAACCAATCAGCCGTAAGAAAAAAGGGTTCGTCATTGTTACGGGCGGGTTGATGCTCCTGTTCGTCATTCCGGTCGTGGGTTTGGCCATCGACGCGTCGTTTCTGTTTGCCGTGAAGGCGCGGCTGCAATCGGCCACGGACGCGGCGGCGCTGGCGGCGGCGCGGTCGCTGTCCGTAGGCCTCACGCTGGCAGAGCAACAGGGCTCGGCGATTTCGCGCGCCCAGGCGTTCTTTGCCGCGAACTACCCGCCCGGGCTATTCAACACAAACAGCCGGAGCCTGTCGGTGGATGTGGCGGAGACTGGCTTCCGCACACGTACCGTGACGGTGACCGCAGCGGTGGATTCGCCGTTGTTCTTCATGCGCATCCTGGTCAATTCGCCCACTACGATTGTTTCCGCTACCGGAAGGGCGTCGCGCCGCGACGTGAACGTCATCCTGGTGATGGACCGCTCCGGTTCCATGAACAGCAATGGCGGCTGTCCGGCGATGCGAAGCGCCGCCAAGGGGTTTGTGAACCTGTTCGCGAATCAGCGCGACCGGCTGGCGATGATCACCTTCGGCATCTCCTATGCTCTCAGCTATCCGGCGAACATGAACTTCAAGACCAGCAGCCCGACGCTGCCAGCAGTGATCGACACCATCACCTGCAGCGGTGGTACGGGGATCGCGCAGGCTTTATACAAGGGATATGAGCAGATCGCCCAAATCAATGAGCCCGGGGCTCTCAACGTGATCCTGCTATTCACGGACGGTGTGCCCAACACGGTCACGGCCGATTTTCCTGTGAACATTCTGGATACAAGCCGTGTTGCGGACAATGCCAGCCTGCCGCAATCGCCGAAAAACAGCCGCTGCTATGACTGGAACAACAACCAGTCGTGGACCAGGCCCAATCCGTACCTGGGCCAGCAGAATCCGCTCTGGCAGCCGCGAAACCAATTCTTCCGGGGCGCCGTGTATTCCCAGGAAGGGCTTTCAGGCGGGGGCAACACGTTGTTAGGCGTAGTACCATACACCTCTCCAGGGTTCACGGACCCCTCCGGTGTCATCGGTTATCCTTACAATTCCGCTGCCAGCCCAGCCACTCTATACTCGACCCCCGCCAAGACCGGGGATTGCTGGTTCCAGGGCGGCAGAGGACACAACGGTAACAGCCAGGGGACGGGCACCTCGCACGTTCAATATGACATCGCTTACTTCCCTGACACGGATACGTACGGGACAGCGCTCCGCAGCGCCGACAACTTCGTGCCGGTGAACAATTTCCCGGGTTCGAATCCATATGCAGGGAAGATCGATGTTCGCGACAAGACGAACATGATGAACGCGGCGATTGCCGCCGCGGACAACGTGGGGAAGCGGATCCGCAACCGGGACCTGGCGCCCAATGTGAACACCGTCGTCTACACCATCGGACTAGGCGAAACACAGGCCAATCAGGAAACACTGCTGAAGCGCATTGCGAACGACGCGGCGAGCCCCATCTATGACCAGAACAAGCTGGAAGGGTTGTACGTATACGCCCCAACAGCCGCCGATCTGAACGCGGCGTTTGTCCGGATCGCGGCCGAGATTCTGAGGTTCACGCACTAGAGAGGCGAGAGAAAGAATCGTCCCGCAGGACTCCCGGCAGGGTAGCGGCTGGCGCAAGCCGCTTTCCCTGCCGGGCTTGTTTTTGCCCGTCTCTCCACCGCCCTGTTAATTGTCGAAAAGGTACCATTACCCGCCAAACGGAAGCGCCATGCAAATTGGGACCATGGCTACATTGCCGATTCAGGCGCAATCGGCGAGAAAAGGATCATGGTTCTTTTCCGGTTCCTTCTCCTGGCCGTACTCCTGAGACTTTATCCGCTACTGGCTGAGATGCGGGAGCGGAGGTTGGGTTCGGATGGTTTATATGGAGCCGCGAGGTGCGAGTTCCTCCATGCGCGTCCGGGAGCGGCCTTGGAGACATTCCAGGCGACGGCATCGATTGACCCTTCGTGCCAGGGGGCTTATGTAGACATGGCACGGGCGCGGAATTCCCAGCAGCGATACGGCGAAGCCGAACAGGCGGCGCGGCGGGCGGTGGAATTGAGGAAGCTCGATCTGCGGGCGCGCTTCGAGTTAGGCGTAGCACTCGCCGGACAGAGACGGAACCTCCGGGAGGCGATGGACAACCTCCGCATGGCCGCGGCGGAAATCCCCGAGGCCCATCTGGAACTCAGCCGGCTGTTCCTCGAGGAGGGCAACTTCGAGTTGGCGATGCGCGAATTGCAGGCGTTCCGGAAGACCGGGAGGCTCGCCGGAGCCGGCCCGGGTCAACTCTTGGCGAAGTAGAGCGCTGTGGCGCGCTCGAGATCGGCCTTGGTCATTCTGGGGGGGCGGTTTTCATAGCGGCCGATGGAGACCAGAATATTACAAATGTCGTTAGGATAGCAGGCGCGCAGTTCCGTTCGGCCTTCACGCAGGCAGAGCTTGCGGAGGTATTCGGCGCTATCCTGCTCACAGGGAATATTCTTCAAACCGACGACGCGGTTGAAGATCTGGTCAAAGCTGTGGGAATCGACGGCCTCGACGAATATTTTGTTATGGATACGGCGCAGGAAGGCTTCATCGGCGAGATCGGCGGGATCGAGGTTGGTGGAGAAGACCACCATCAGTTCAAATGGAATCTGGAACTTGACGCCGTAGCGGAGGGTTAAGTAATCGACGCGGCGATCAAGGGGAACAATCCAGCGGTTGAGCAGATCGCGCGGGCTCATGAGCTGGCGGCCGAAGTCGTCGATGATGAAAATGCCGTTGTTGGCTTTCATCTGTAGGGGCGCGGCATAGATTCCGCTGGAATCATCGAGGCGGAGTTCGAGCATGCTGGGGATGAGCTCGCCGCCCACAACAATGCACGGCCGGCGGCAAAGCACCCAGCGGGGATCAATTTCCGGGTCTTCCATCTCCAGGCGTGTGTGGACGACGGGGTCATAGAGTGAGATGATCTGGCCATCCACCTCCACGGCAAAGGGAATGAGGACGGCGTCCTGATAAACGCGAAGCATGCGCTCGGCAAGGCTGGTTTTACCATTTCCGGTGGGACCGTAGATAAAGACCGAGGTTTGCGAGATGAGGGCGGGGCCGAGCTGATCGAGCATACGATCGGAGATGATCATGTCGGAGAATGCGCCGCGAAGCACGCGGCGGTCCACCTGAACGTTGGCGGACTGCATCTTCGTAGCCATGTGGTAGTCTTTGAGGGAAACCGGGCAAGCTCCGGCGTATTGAGAGATCTGGAAGCGGTCCGAGGCAAGTTGCTTTCCGGCGCTCGTAAGCTGGATATTGTAATCATTCCCATTCATGCCGCGGACATCGACGAGCTGCTGTTGGCGAAGCTGGCGGAAGACCAGGTCGATAATCGGTATGGACAGCCTCAGCTTCTGGCTGAGCAGCGTCAAAGTGCTGAAACCTTCGAGCAACAGACGGCGCAGCACCAAATCGGTGATCAAAGAAAGCTGGATTCCCAGATCTTCCAGAGTCGGCGGAACGGCTGGAGCGAAGGCGGAATGAACCGCGGTAGTGGACATAGTTCTCCTTGCTTCCCGTTCTATCGGCGGGCAGGCGGATCAAGTTTATCCACGCAGCGGCGCCGTCGAGCGTCAATGTCATTGGTGAGGCGTCCGCTTGCTATCCTCTGCCTGGCGTTGTGCACGGGAATAGTGTGTCCGGGCGGCGAAAGTGCAGGTTCGCTAGCGAAGAGAGCGCGAAAAGCGGAAAAAGCCGGGGATGTGGTGAAGGCTTATCTGCTGTACGCCGAGGCGGCCGCGGCGGATCCGAAGAACCATTCCTATTGGGTGCGGAGCCAAGCGCTGAGAACCCGGGCCATGCGGGAATCCAAGACCATGCCGGCATCGATAACCGAACAGCCGCCGCCTGGGAAGAAGCAGGAGGATGCCAAGCGGCCCGGATTCCTCGTGGGAACGGACATCACCCGCGAGGAGGTGGAAGAGTCGCGGCGTCCGCTTCCACCGGAAGAGCTGAAGGGAGTTCCCGGCAGGAAGAATTTCGACCTGAAAGCGAATGCGCGTACGCTGTTTACCAAGGTGACGCAGAGCTTCGGGCTGGATCTGGTGTTCGATGCCGACTATCCGGAGGCTGGACCCACAATCCGTTTCCAACTGAATGACGTGGACCTCCGCACGGCGTTGTACGCGCTGGAGTCGGCCACGTCATCCTTCGCCGTGCCGCTGAGCGGGAAGCTGCTGATGATCTACAAGGATACGCAGCAGAAGCGGACGGAGGCGGAGCCGAACATGGCGGTGACGCTGTCGATCCCGAACCCGGTGACGGTGCAGGAGGCGCAGGAGCTGGCGCGGGCTGTGCAACAGGTGTTGGAAATCAAGCGGTTCGCCGTGGACGGGGGACAGCGGCTGGTGTTGATCAGGGATCGCGTGGGGAAGGTGCGAACGGCACAGGCGCTGTACGAGCAGTTGCTGACGCTGCGGTCGCAGGTGATGGTGGAGGTGGAGCTGGTGGAACTGTCGGAGAGCTATGAGTTGCACTATGGCTTCAGCCTGCCGACAGCGACAGCGATCGCCTTTCTGGGGCGAAAGGGAACGCCTACGCGGGGGCTGCGAATGTTTCCTGATTTCGCGCCGGGATTCACGAAGTTTCTGGTGGCGGGCGGCGGGCTGTCGACAATCGCGCTGGCGATTTCCAATGCGACGGCGTTCGCGAGCGTGGCCAACGGGCGGGCGGTTTCCCTGTTCAAGACAGAGATCCGGTCGCTCGACTCGCAGGAGGCAACCATCCATATCGGGGACAAGTATCCGATCGTCACCCAGCAGTTCATGGGAACGGGCGGAATATCGCCGTATGCGACGCCATCGACGTTCAACTTCGAGGATCTGGGGCTGGTGCTGAAGTTGACGCCGCGAATTCACAGTTCACACGAAGTGTCGCTGCAGGTGGATGCGGAATTCAAGGTGCTGGGAAGCAGCAGCTACAACGGAATTCCGGTGATCCAGAATCGCAAGTTCGCCTCGACCGTGAGGTTGAAGGAAGGGGAGGATGCGGTGATTGCGGGGCTGATGTCGGTTTCCGAGGCGCGGAACATTTCCGGGATTGCGGGCCTTGCTTCCGTGCCGGTCCTGAGCCAGCTATTGACGGAGCGCACGGTATCGACGCAGACGGGTCAGGTGCTGGTGGTAATCAAGCCGCACATCATCGATGGCGTCCCGTCGGAGACCATCACGAAGGCTATCTATACCGGAAGCGAGGGACGCTGGAATACGCTTCCTTCGAGCCAGACACGATAGGATGTCTTCATGGATTACCCGATGCGTATCGGAGGCGAGCCCGTCGCCTCCGCCCAGCCGCTGGACGTGCGGCTTCCCTACGACGGAACGACGGTAGGGACCATTTTCCAGGCCGGCCGGGAGCTTGTGGAGGCAGCCGTGAAGGCGGCAAAAGCCGCGGGCGGCGCGATGCGGGAGATGATCCTGGACGAGCGGGCGACGATTTTGCGCAAGGCGTATGACCGGCTGCTCGAGAGGAAGGAAGAGTTCGCCAAGGCGATCAGTTCGGAATCGGGCAAGCCGATCAAAGAGGCGCGGATGGAGGTGGACCGGTCCGCGCTGACGCTGTTGTTTTCCTCCGAAGAGGCGCACCGGCTGCACGGAGAGGTGGTGCCGATGGACGCCTCGCCGGGCGGAAGGGGCCACATGGCGATGACAGTACGCGAGCCGGTGGGAGTGATCGCGGCCATCACGCCTTTCAACTTTCCGCTGAATCTGGCGATGCACAAGATTGGCCCGGCTCTCGCCGCGGGCAACACGGTGGTCCACAAGCCGGCTTCGGCGACGCCGATCAGCGCGATCATGATGGCGGACCTGTTCACCGAATGCGGACTGCCGAAAGGTGCGCTGAACGTGATCACCGGTCCTGGCGGCTCGATCGGGGAGCACCTCTGTTTTCACCAGGACGTAGCGATGATCACGTTCACGGGCAGCCCGGAAGTGGGTCTGCGGCTGCGGAATCTGGCGGGAATGAAGCGTGTGACGCTCGAGTTGGGGAACAACTCGGCGGTGATCGTGGAGGGCGATGCAAACCTGGAGGAGGCGGCGGCGCGCTGTGTGGCGGGAAGCTTCGCGCATTCCGGGCAGGTGTGCATTTCGGTGCAGCGGATCTTTGTCGAGGAGACGGTGCGGAGCGAGTTCATGGACCGCATGGTGGAGTTGACGGAAAAGCTGAAGCTGGGGCATCCGCATGATCCGGGAACCGATATCAGTTCGCTGATCACGGAGAAGGAAGCCGAGCGCGTGGAGAGCTGGATTGACGAGGCGGTGCGGCATGGGGCCAGACTGTTGACGGGCGGGGTGCGCAAGCGCGCCACCGTGGAGCCCGCGGTGCTGGCCGATGTGCCGGCAAACGTGCAGATCTCCTGCAAAGAGGCCTTCGGGCCGGTGGTGGGGATCAACGGATACAGGAACCTGGAAGAGGCGGTAGCGCGGGTGAACGAGAGCGACTACGGCCTGCAGGCGGGAATCTACACGCGCGATATCACGAAGGCGTTCACGGCAGCGCGGAAAGTGCGCGTCGGCGGATTCATGATCAACGAAATTCCGCAGTACCGCGTGGACCAGATGCCTTACGGCGGAGTGAAGCTGAGCGGGACGGGAAGGGAAGGGCCGAAGTACGCAATTGAGGAGATGACGGAGCCGAAGCTGATCTGCTGGAAAGTCTGAACGGGGTTTAGTTCAGATTAGACTTGACGCTCGCCTCGGTGCCGAAATTGCGGTAGTGCTTGTACTCGGTCACGTTACGGGTACAGGCGCCGCTGCCGTTCATACAGCCGATGCTTTCTCCGCTGGCGGGCATCAGGTAGACCTTCTGGCCGATGCGGACATAGGAATATTCGAGTTTCGACTCCGCTTTGCGAAAAGGAAACTCGTCCGGAATGGAGAGTGCGCGCTGCTCCAGGCGGAGAACGCGGCGGGTATCCTCATCCACCCAGATGGAGCCTTCATAGGCGGGGTTGTAGTGACGCCCGTCGGGGGAGACGAGGCTCCAGTGGGAGTTCGGCTGCTCGACTTTGAAATCGTAGACCCAGGCGGGGCGAGAGCCCACCTGCTCCTCGCCGCGGCGGGTGAAGGCGGCTTTCGCGGCCGGGGAGAGAAGGGCGTCGAGGGTGGCGCCGAAGTCGCGGGCGCCCCAGTCCGCGGTTTTATCCGCGGGGCGGTCTGCCGGCCGGCCGTTGATTTCGAAGTTGTGATACTCCTCTTTGCCGCCGGAGTAGCTCAACTCGGCGGTGACCACATCAATGGGCTGCCAGGAGCCGGCGCCGCCCATGCTATAGAAGCGGCTGGTGGATTGTTGGGCGGTGAAGTTCGGGAGAGTGGCGGAAAAAGCGGTTGCGCCGCCGCGCGCATCCCTGAGAATCTGTTCGTCCGTATCGCGCTTGGGGTCGCGAGGGCGAGGTGGGATGGATACCGGTTCCGATGCCGTTTCGGCGGCTGCGGTTGCGGCGGATTCGGATTGGGCCGCGGGCGGCGCGGGTTCACTCGACTTGTCGTCTATGGTGACCGTGCGCGGCTTGCTGAGGTCTTCGGAATTGGGGGAGCGGACGGCGGATTCGTCGAGAGGTTTTTCCGCCGATGCCCGATCGTTGGCGGAGCCTTCATGCATCAGGATGACGCGGAGGGCGGTTTCTTCGTCGTCGGGGTTGACCTGGACGGTGAGTTCATCGCCGGGGTGGAGAAGAGAGTCGCGAATGGGGTCGCCGGCCTTGTTGCGGAACTGCGTCTTGGCGAGGAGACGAAAGCGGAGCAGGCCCTTGCGGGATTCGAGGATGAGATCCTTTTCGCTCAACTTCCTCAGGCGGCCCTCGGCGGAGGCGAGCGTCATCTTCTCTTCTTTGCCCGAGCTTTCCTTCTTGTTCTTGTCCTTGTTCCGCCTGGGGAAGGGGAGGCGCGGCATGGGGAGGCCACCGCCGGGATATTGTCCGGGAGGGTATTGTCCGGGAGGGTACTGACCGGGAGGGTACTGGCCGGGGTATTGGCCGGGGTACTGACCCGGATACTGTGCGACTGCGAGCGCTCCAGTCACCAGCAGAGCGCCAAGCAGGGAAACGACCGAACGCGATGAGCCCCGCATAAGGCAATCTTACCGCCAAAGCGGCGGCTGCGCTTCAGGTTTGACCCGCGCGGGTATTTTCGATATTCTGGTATGAGCCTTTTGAACTGGTATTGGTGTAAATAGAAATGGCAAATACGTTTTCTGCCCTCAAACGGATGCGGATGGCCGAGCGTCGCACGGAGATCAACCGGCAGCGCAAATCGCGGCTGCGGCACCAGATCCGCGCCATGCGGCGGCTGCTCGAGAAGAAGGATGTGCAAGGCGCGACGGCGATTGTTCCACAGACGTTTTCGCTGATTGACCGCGCGGCCAAGTGGGGTGTGATCAAGAAGAACACCGCCGCACGTTACAAATCCCGCATCCACGCGCGGCTGACGAAGATGGCCGCGTAGACAGTCACCGAGCTATCTGCCCTCAGCTATGGGCCCTCAGCTATCATCTGTCAGCCGGTTTGGCTGAGAGGCGATCGCTGAAGGCTGGTCACTTGCGTTTCCTGGCGGGTTGGCTTGTCTTTCGGGCGCCAGTCTTTTTTACCGGCTGCTTGGGCGGCTTCGCCGGCTGCTTGCGCGGTCGTCTGGTTGTCTCCACCTCTACTTCGTTGGCCATGTCGAGCCCGAACATATCCTCCAGATCCTGACTCGCGAGAATCCTGCCGGCCGCGGGCGCCGTCTTTGACAAAGGCATGGACTTTCCGGCGCTGGCGATCAATTCCTTCTCATCCACGGCGCGCAAGCGGAACAGGAGCTCCGGTTGGTGGTCAAAGCGGGCTCCGACGCCGTAGAGGACGGCGGCGACGTGTTTGCACATATCCGCCCAATCCGGGCAACTGCAGGAGAGCTTGATTTCGGCAGGCGAGGGAAAAAGGCCGTGGGCTTGGCGGCAGATCCTTTCCATCACGCCTTTGGAGAACCGCCCCTGAAGCAATTCCACGAGAGAATCGATGCCCCCGGCGCAATCCTGGCAGATCGATTTCCAGCGAAGCCTGGGTACGGGCTCCACCTCGAGGTTGACCTTGTATAGCTGGGATCCGCTGACCATTGCCGTGATGGCTCCCGAGGCGATCTGTAAATCGACCACGGAGCCGTTGCGCAGGTAAGCGCGGCCGCGCGGCAAGCGGTTGGCGTAGTCACTATAACGCTCGAGATTCTCGCACCAGGCCTTGCCCCAGAAGGTGGTAGCGATGGTTCGGCCGGAGAGGAGGACGGGTGAAACGGCCAGCCCTTTCTTGCGACGCTTTTCGAGTTCCTTCGCCGCTTTGCGGCGCCGCTCGGCCACGGGAACATAGGGCCGCCAGCCATAAAAGCTCATGATTCAAGCCTCCTTCAAAGCTTTGTTCAGATCGAGAGCCACGAGGCGAAGCAATTCGTCATCCTTCATTTCCGTCAGCAGCAGGTTCGCGCCGCCTTCCAGCAGGTCCCGCGAAAGCTGTCTTTTCGATTCGATCAACTCGTCGATTTTCTCTTCCACGGTGCCGCGGCAAACGAACTTGTGCACAAGAACATTCTTCGTCTGGCCGATGCGGAAGGCGCGATCGGTGGCCTGATTTTCGACAGCCGGGTTCCACCAACGGTCGAAGTGTACCACGTGAGAAGCAGCGGTGAGATTGAGGCCGGCGCCTCCCGCTTTCAACGAGAGGACAAAGAAGGGCGTCAACTCATCTTCCTGAAATTGGCGTACGAGATCCTTGCGCTTCTTGACTTCGGTTTCTCCGTGAAGCACGAGGCCGGGCCGCTTGAACACCGCGGCGAGGAACGCCGCAAGCGGCGCGGTGACTTCGCGAAACTGGGTAAAAACGAGCATTTTCTCCTGTTTGTCGGAGACCACTTCGGCGATGTCGCGCAGGCGGGCCCATTTGCCGCTATCCTCTTCCGTCCACGCGCCGTCGCCCAACCACTGCGAGGGATGGTTGCAGATCTGCTTGAAGCGCATGAGGTAGGACAAGACCAATCCCTTGCGCGCGATTCCGGTGGTTTCGGCGAGCGCGGCGGCCATTTCCTGAACGGCCTGCCCGTAAAGCGCGGCCTGGCGGCGGGTGAGCGGGCAGAAGGCCTTGATCTCAGTCTTGTCGGGCAGGTCGGCGATAACCTCTTTGTCTGTTTTCAGCCGGCGAAGAATGTAGGGGCGGACCAGTTCGCGGAGCGGACCATAGGAGGGGTGAGGGCTGTTGGCGAGCCGCTTGGCGTAGCCCGAAAACTGTCTCGAGGATCCGAGCAGGCCGGGGTTGATGAAGTCAAAGATGGACCACAGGTCGCCGAGCCGGTTCTCGACGGGGGTTCCGGTGAGCGCCAGCCGGGAAGCAGCCTTGAGTTGTTTCACCGCCTGGGTTTGCTTCGCATCCGGGTTCTTGATGGCCTGCGCCTCATCGAGCACCGCGAGGCGCCAGGAGACGTCCTGAATCCATGGAACGCGCAGGAGGGAGCCGTAACTGGTGATGACGAGATCGGTCTGGCGCAGCCGTTCTTTTGAGAGCGTCTTCAAGTCCTGTGCCGGGATCGCCGAGGGGTGGGCGATGAGAGCCCTCAGTGCGGGCGCGAAGCGTTCGATCTCGGAGGCCCAATTGGCGAGAAGGGAGGCTGGGGCCACCAGCAGGCTGGGCTGGGGCTTTGCGGCCTGGCGTTTGAGCACGAGGAGGAGGGAGAGGACCTGAATCGTCTTGCCGAGGCCCATGTCATCGGCGAGACACGCTCCCAAGCCGAGCCGGGCCAGCAGATAGAGCCATCGAAGGCCGACTTGCTGATAGGGGCGCAGTGTGCCCTTCAGATCATCGGCCGGATCCACGGCTGCCAGGCTCTGCGGCGTTCGCAAGCCCTTGAGCGTACCGGCGAGCCAATCGCCGGCGACGACCTGTGCCCAGTTCGGGCCTTCGGCCAGGGCAGGGTCCTCGGGCGCGAGGCTGGCTCCCGCAAGCAGGCGCATGGCTTCGCCGAAGGCGAGTCCCTTTTCGCCGGCCGCGCGCTGCACCTGTTGGAAATGCTCCATCATGCGTTTCAGATGCTGGGGGTCCACTTCGATCCAGCGCCCGCGTACGAGAGCGAGTCCGTCGGTGTTCTTCAGCAGTTCGCGGACTTCCGCGGCGGTCAGCGGCTCGCCGTCGAGCGTGACGTCCATGCGGAAATCGAGGAGCGCGCCCTGGCCGAGAAGCGAAGGCTGCCTTCCGCCCACGGTGCCGGTGACCCGCGGACGGGGCGGACGGTTGCCGCGCCAGGCGGCGGGCATGCGAACAATCACTCCGGCGCCCTCGAGTTCCGGTACGTCCCGCAACAGGCGCAAAGCCTCCTGGGGCGTCCAGCGGAGGGGATGAAAGATCTCGCCTGCGTCCACCATGTCCTTCAACCACGGGCAGGTTTCCGAAGCCCGCTGCACCGGGAGCAGCAGCGAAAGGAGCCCCTCTTTGTTTGCGGCCCCCGCATACTCGCGCAAAGCCTGGCCAAGCGGAAGGTGCTGCGCTTTGGCCTGGGCGGACAGACGGGTCGTATAGGTGGCTAGGAAGGCAAAGGGAGCAGCTTCGTCCTTGCGGTTTTCGGCGAGGTTGAAGTGTACGCGGCCGACGAGGTTCCAGGCCGGGTTGCGGCGCTTCAGGAAGTCCTGGACTCCGCATTCGGCTTCGGAGAGTTCGAGGTGAAAGGCTGTGTCGAGGGAGGACCAGAGATCGTGGAGAACGGCGGCGGTAAGGTACTCGACGCCGGTCATCGGGGGAGCGGCGGCGGCGAGCCGCTCGAGTTCGTCATCAGGAAGCGCCGGAATGTGAATCCTGCCCGGGGCTGTATCGGCTGTGTCCTGCCGGGCGCAAAGAGCAGTGAGGTAGCGCGCGCCGAATTCGCGCCAATAGGCGAAAGCGGGCGGCAGGAAGGTCCCGGGTTCATCTGCTCCGAGGAGCAGAAGGCCATGACCGGAGCCGCGGGCGAAGGCCTCCTGGAGACGTCCGGCGAGCCGGTCCTCGATGGGCGGCGCGTCCATGCCGCCGGTGGGAATAAGCTTCCCGTGAGGTGTGAGGAGGAGGGAGAGTGGGACGGCCATTCGGCGACATAACAGGATAACACCCGCTACGCCTTCAGCCTCCACAACACCTGGCGCAGGATGCCGAGCCAGATGACAGCGTCCTGGTGGTTGAGGTTCATGCGCTTGACGAGGGCGCGGAGGCGCCGCTCCGAGCCGGCGGTGGCGGAATGGTCGTAATAGCCGCTGATCCGGAGGGCGTCCTGCAGGCGCTGACGGAGCACTTCCGTTTGTTCGCTGGTGGCGGACTTCTTTACGGCGGGCATTGTGCGAGCGGCGCGCGGGTCGCGGATCAGTTCGTAGAGGCAGACGGCAACAGCCTGGCCGAGATTCATGGACCGGTGCTGAGGCCGCGAGGGGATGCCCATGAGGAAATCGCAGTGGCTGAGGTCGTCGTTCAAGAGTCCGTATTTTTCCGAGCCGAAGAGGAGAGCGACAGTGCCCTGGTGGCGGCGGATGAGGCGGGCTCCGAGTTCGAGGCGGCGGAAAGGCTGGCGCAGCTCGCGATGCTCCCCGGCGGTAGTGCCCACCACGAGGGAACACTCGGAAACTGCCTCAGCGAGTGTGGGGAATTCGCGCGCCTGTTCGAGGATTGCTCCCGCGCCTACAGCGGAACGCGCTTCGCGGAAGGCCACCTCGTAGGGATTGACGAGGCGCAGATCGGAAAAGCCGAAATTGCTCATGGCGCGGGCCGCGGCGCCGATGTTGAGAGGGTTGCGGGGGCTGACCAGAACTACCTTCAGCCCGTCCATGTGCTCTCTTCTAGCGGAGCTCTTCCATGATCATCTCGAGCGCTTCCGGGCCGGGGCGCACGCGCGATTGGGGCAGCGTGGCGAGCGGCTCGTCGACCAGATGCATCATGTCGTGCAGAGTTTCCTTGTCCTTCTCGACATAAAGCAGACCGGTGAGCACTTCACCCTTCTTATCGGCTTCGTGAATGGCGGCGAGGGCCATGTCTTTGTTCGTCGGATCGAAGTCGCCGTGAAGCGCGCGGAGGCGGAGATGGGAGCCGTCGTGGAGTTCGACATCCTGCACCTGGCCATCCTCCATCTGCACCTGGATCTCTTCGTAGTAGGGCACGTACTGCATCTCGTGAAGGGGGATGTCATGATCCTTCACGTAGGAGTAGCTCTTGGTGGAGCCCTCATGATCGTTGAAGGTGACGCAGGGCGAGATGACGTCGACGACGGCGAGTCCGCGATGGGAGATGCAGGCTTTGAGGATGTTGCTGAGTTGCCGCTTGTCGCCGGAGAAGGAGCGGGCGACCATGGTGGCTCCGAGCTCGATTGCGAGCAGGCAGCAATCGATGGGGTGCATTTCGTTGATCACCCCGGATTTCTGCTTCGAGCCGATGTCCGCGGTGGCGGAGAACTGGCCCTTGGTGAGTCCATAGACACCGTTGTTCTCGATGATATAGACCAGCGGGACGTTGCGGCGCAGCATGTGGACGAACTGGCCGATGCCGATGGAGGCAGTATCGCCGTCGCCGGTAACCACGACGCCTTTCAAGTTCTTGTTCGCCAGAAGAGCTCCGGTGCTTACCGCGGGCGCGCGGCCATGCACGGAATTGAAGCCATGGGCCTGGTTGAGGAAGTAAGCCGGAGTCTTCGAGGAGCAGCCGATGCCGCTCATCTTGGCTACTTGCCAGGGTTCGACGTTCAGTTCGAAGAAGACCTCGATGAGGCGTTCGGAAATGGAGTTGTGCCCGCATCCGGCGCACAGCGTGGTCTTGGCTCCCTTGTAGGGAAGGACATCCAAACCGATGCGATTCACCTTCTTGGGCGGCGTGGCTGCCACGGTGCTCATAATCCCTCCTGCGATACCAGTTCGTTGGTCAAGGTTCGCGCGTCGAGCGGCATGCCCCCGTAGTAGCGGATGCCGCGCAGTTTGGCGATGAGTTCGACCGGCAGTTCCAAGCGCATCAAAGCGAGAAGCTGGCCATCGCGGTTTTGGTCGATGACGTAGACGCGCTCGTGGCGCTCAATGAAGCTGGACAGCGCTTCGGTGAACGGATAGGCGAGCAGGCGGAAGCTGCCGGCCTCGAGGTCGTATTCGCGCGCGAGTTGATCGAGGCTCTCCTCGGCCGCCCAACGTGAGGTGCCGTAATAAACGAGGCCGATTTTGGCTTTCCCGTTCAGAGATACTTCCGGCGGCGGCACGTGTTTGCGCATCGTTTCGAACTTGCGCGAAAGACGGTCCACATTATTGATGTAGTCGTCCTCCCGCTCCGAGTAGCCGGCCCTGTCGTTATGTCCGCTGCCGCGTGTGAAGTAGGCCGCCTTGGGGTGGTTGGTGCCGGGCAGCGTGCGGTAGGGGATGCCGTCGCCGTCGACATCGCGATAGCGGGCGAAATCGGACACTTTGTTGAGGGCTTCCGCATCCAGAACCTTGCCGCGGGTAATCGGCTTGGTGGGGTATTCGAACGGATCGGCCATCCAGTTATTCATGCCGAGATCAAGATCGGTCATCACGAACACGGGCGTCTGGAACAATTCCGCGAAATCGAAAGCGTCCATGGCCATCTGGAAGCATTCGGCCGGGGAAGAGGGAAAGAACAATGGATGCCGGGTGTCGCCGTGGGAGAGGAGGGCATTGGAAAGCACATCGCCCTGCATGGTGCGGGTGGGCAGGCCGGTGGACGGACCCGTGCGCTGCACATCGAAGATGACCGCGGGCACTTCGGCATAGTAGCCGAGACCCACGAACTCCGCCATCAGCGAGATGCCGGGACCGGAGGTAGCCGTCATGGCGCGCGCTCCCGCCCACGAGGCGCCGATTACCATACCGACGGCGGCCAGTTCGTCTTCGGCCTGAAGCACGGCAAAGGTGGCTTTGCCCGTGTCTTTGTCGGTGCGGAGACGCCGCAGGTAGCCTGTCATGGAATCCACCAGCGAACTGGAGGGTGTAATGGGGTACCAGGTGACCACAGTGCAGCCCGCGAACACGCAGCCGAGGGCTGCCGCAGCATTGCCGTCAATGATGATCTTCCCGCCGGTCTTGTCCATACGCTCCAGGCGGAGCGGATCGGTCTTGGGAAGATGCTCCTCGGCGAACTGCTTACCGGCGAGGACGGCATTCCAGTTGAGGTCGGCTGCCTTTGCCTTGCGTTTTCCGAACTGTTTGTAGAGCGCCTTGCGCATCTCGTCGAGATCGATGCCGAGCAGATGGGCGACAACGCCGTCGTAAATCATGTTGCGTACCAGTTTGCGGAGTTTGGCCTCCGGGCAAACGGGCGCTACGAGTTTGTCGAAAGGAACGGGGTAGAAATGAAGGTCGGTCCGCAGGTCCTTCAATTGCAGAGGCTCGTCGTAGAGCACCGCGGCGCCTGCTTCGAGCTTGAGAACGTCTTCGCGCGCCGTTTCGGGGTTCATGGCGACGAGAAAGTCGATTTCTTTCTTACGGGCAATCCAGCCATTCCTGTTGGCGCGAATGGTGAACCACGTGGGGAGTCCCGCGATGTTGGAGGGAAAAAGGTTTTTCCCCGAAACAGGGATGCCCATCTGAAAGATGGAGCGCATGAGGACGTTGTTGGCGGTCTGGCTTCCGGAACCGTTTACCGTGGCGACTTGAATAGAGAAGTCATTGACGACGCGGTAAGCCTGTTCGCCGGAGGAAGAGGAGGCGACCGGGCTGACTTCGAAGGTTGACATAGTGGTGAAGAATGATCTTACAAAGAGATTATAAAACAGGAGGGGGAGGAGGCGCAGGGCTCATACACGACTAATTTGATCGGAAATAAGGAGATTCACTCGCCCGCATCCTCCAGGTACGTGTATCCCTGCAGCCCATCCTCATAAAACCGTAGTAAACGGCCCGATTCTTCATACCCGATCCGGCCCTGCCGCAGGGCCGATTCCACGTCTTTGCGAAACTGCTCGAGGAGCGAGCGCGTGTTGAACTGAACGTAATCGAGCACCTCCCGAACCGTATCCCCCTTCACAACCGCATCGAGAATCGGCTCATTCTCGTCGCCGAGCCGGACGTGCACGGCATGGGTATCGCCGAAGAGGTTGTGGAGGTCGCCGAGGATCTCCTGGTAGGCGCCGACGAGAAACGCTCCGAGGAAGTAGGGCTGCCCGTTGTAGGCGTGAAGGGCGATAGTGCGCTTCACATCGCGGCGATCGATGAACTGGTCCACCTTGCCGTCGGAATCGCAGGAGATATCGCCGAGCACCGCGTGGCGCGTGGGCTGCTCATTGAGGCGATGAATGGGCATGATGGGGAAGAGCTGTTTGACGGCCCAACTGTCCGGCATGCTCTGGAAGAGCGAGAAGTTGCAGAAGTAAGTGTCGGAGAGCATGCCCTCGAGGCCTTCGAGCTCCTCGGGGAAGTATTCGAGTTCGTGGGAGAGTCTTTGGATGCGGCGGCAGATGCCCCAATAGATGGTTTCCGCCATGGAGCGCTGCTCGAGCGAGAGGTAGCCGAGGCTGAACAGATTGAGCGCGGAATCGAGCGCCTGCTGCGCATCGTGGAAGCTCTCGAGCAGGTTCTTGACGGTGAGAGAACGGTAGGTTTCCATCAGGTCCACGAGGGGCTGTTCGGCGTCCTCGGGGAGTTTGTCCATCACGTCGGCTTCTCCGCCGAAGCCGGTAACGCCGAGGACGTTGAACACGAGCAGGCTGTGATAGGCGGCGATGGCGCGGCCGCTCTCGGTGACGATGTTCGGATGAGGGACTTCGGCCTCGTCGCAGACGTTCTGGATGTGATAGACGACGTCGTTGGCGTATTCCTGGAGGGTGTAGTTGACGCTCGATTCGAAATCGGTCTGAGAGCCGTCATAATCGACGCCAAGCCCTCCACCGACGTCCATGTATTCGAGTCCGGCTCCGAGGCGTTTGAGGCCCACGTAGCAGCGGGCGGCCTCGATGACGGCGCCCTTGATCTGGCGGATGTTGGTGATCTGGCTGCCGAGATGGAAGTGGAGCAGCTTGATGCAATCGGCCATGTCGAGGGACTTCATCAGATCCAAAGCCTGCAGGGCTTCGCTGACGGTGAGGCCGAACTTGGAGCGGTAGCCGCCGGAAGATTTCCAGCGTCCGGAGCCGCGGCTGGCGAGCTTGATGCGCAAGCCGACCTCGGGGCGGATGCCGATCTTGTTCGAATACTTGATGATGAGGTCGAGTTCGGTGTACTTTTCGACGACGGGAATGATGCGGCGGCCAATCTTCTTGGCCAGCATGACGAACTCGATATACTCGTCGTCCTTGAAGCCGTTACAAATGATGGGCGTGTCGTTGTCGGCGATGGCGAGTACGGCGAGCAGTTCGGGCTTGGAACCGGCCTCGAGCCCGAATCCGAACGGTTTTCCGTACTCGACCACCTCCTCGACGACGTGGCGCTGCTGGTTGACCTTGATGGGATAGACGCAACTGTAGTTGCCCTGGTACTTGTGCTCTTCAATGGCGTTGCGGAACGCGCCGTGGATTTCGCCGAGCCGGTGCTGAAGGATTTCGCCGAAGCGGATGAGGATGGGCGGAGAGATGCCGCGGAGGGTGAGTTGGTGAACCAGTTCCTTGAGGTCCGCCTTGCGGTTCGGGTCCTTGGCCGGGTGCACCCAGAGGTGTCCGTTCTCACCGACGGAGAAATAGCCTTTGCCCCACCGGTCCACATCGAACAGATCGGCGGCATCATGTATCGTCCAGCGGCCGGTTGGCTCCCAGACCGTGTCCCGATCCGACATCTTCAAATTCAACTGGCGTTAACTCCTTCTGGCGTCCATCGATTGGATGGAACCACAGATTTCAGTGTCCGACGAAATGGGCACTGTGGCAAGAAATCTTTCGGACGATGGCTTTCAGCGAACAGCCGTCAGAACGTGAGCAAGCACGTTCTCAGCGATTGAATTGATGATGGTTCAGGCGGAAGGGGCAGGTTTGGAAGAGCGTACCCAGCGTTCGAGTTTGAGCAGCAATTCGTTTCGGTTGACCGGCTTGGGGATATAGTCGTCCATGCCGGCGGCGAGGCAGCGTTCGCGGTCGCCCTGCATGACGTGGGCGGTCACGGCGATGATCGGGAGGCGCTCCCAGCGCGTTTGCGCCCGGATGCGCGCTGTCGCTTCGTAGCCATCCATTTCCGGCATCTGGCAATCCATCAGAACAGCATCGAATGCGCCGCCTTCCAGCGCTTCCAGCGCGAGCTTTCCGTTCGAGGCCAGTTCCACTTCGTAGCCGGCGTGCTCGACGATCCGCCTGGCCACCTTCTGGTTGATAGGATTGTCTTCGACGATCAACACGCGGGCAGCACGGGGACGATCCGCGGCGGCGGTGGGCGCTTCCCGTTCCGGTTCCCGCAACGGAGCGTCGCACCTTGCCAGCGTCACCTGGAACCAGAACAGTGATCCGAGTCCGAGCTTACTCTCCACTCCGATGGTTCCCCCAAGCTGGGCGACCAGTTTGCGGCAAATAGCAAGGCCAAGTCCGGCTCCCCCTTGTTTGCGCCGCGTGCTTTCATCCGCCTGGGTAAAGGGCTCGAACAACCGCTGCTGTTCGGCGCCGGCGATGCCGATATCCGTGTCGCTCACCTCGAAGCGGAAAGCCACGCGGGATCCGGTTTCCTCCTTGACTGCTAAAGCGACGCGGATACTGCCCCGGTTTGTGAACTTGATGGCATTTGTAACGAGGTGAGCCAGCACTTCCCGGATCCTGCCGGGGTCCCCTTCGAACCTCGAGCGGGCCTTCGGGTCCGAGTACGAACTCAAGGTCAAGCCCTTGGCCGCCACCTTGGCCTGATAGCAGGCAACCACTCCATCCAACACCATCGCGGGGACGAACGGGATGCTTTCGACTCCCCTGGCTCCGCCGTCGCCCACGGAGAAATTGAGGATGCCGTTCATGAGGTTGAGCAGATCATTGGCGGCGTCCTGGGCCAGTTTGGCGTTGACGCGCTGTTCCTCGTCGAGAGGGCTTTCGAGCAGAATCATGAGCAAGCCGAGCAGGCCGTGGATGGGCGTGCGGATCTCATGGCTGATGTTGGTGAGGAAGGCGCTCTTGGCGCGGCTGGCGGCTTCGGCACGGTCTCTGGCCTCGGTCAGTTCGGCGGTCCGGGTCTTCAGTTGACTGAGGAGGGCGTCAATTCCTGATTGAGATGGACCCGCTCCTCGAGGGATTCGCGCATCCCGTGGTAGGATTCGGCGAGCGCCGCCGACATCATTTCAAAATCCCGGGCGAGTTCCAGGATCTCTTCCGGTGAATTTGTGGGAAGTTTCAGACTGACCACGGCGGGATGCTCGCCGGCGAGCTTCCGCAAGTGATGCACGACGCGTTCCAGAGGCTTTGTGACCAGGCCTGACGCCACTTTCGCCAGCAGGACGGAGAGGGCAATCGCTACTCCCGCCCACAGGGTCATCCGGCGGTAGTAGCTGGCCAGTTCCCCGAGGTGGCCTGCGGCCGGCTTCATGAGCAGAATCTCCCAGCCGAGGCCGGGCAGCATCTCACGAGCTACCAGGAGACTGGCGGTTCCCGATTGGTAGCGGGCGACTCCCGCCGCAGCCCGCGCAGCCGTCACCATTGGGTCTGTGGCGAGATTCTGCAAGTACGTGTAGCCGGAGGAGGGGCTGGCATAGACCACGGCACTATTCCTGTCCAACAGAACCAGCCTCGTGCCATGTTCCAGGCCGGTATGACTCAATGCGAGCGCAATTCTTTCCAGCGCCAGGCTGCCTTCCACGATGCCCGCGGAGCGGCTCTGACGGTCGCGCAACGGAGCACTCAGGGCCACAATTGGAGCCTGCGCAAGAGCAACGCCGCGGAAGGCTTCCGAGACAAACGCCTCCCCGGTTTTCATGGGAATCTGGAAATAATGCCTCTTCGAGACATTTGGCCTGATTTGGGCCGGCAGGCTTCCGTTCTGGATGGAATAGGCGGCGATGGACCCGTCCCGGCTGGCGATGAGCATCGTCACGAAACCCGGATAGAGCGCATGATATCGAGCCAGCAGCAGGCGTAAATCCACTTCCGGGTGGCTTTCCACGGAGGCGGCCAGCGCCATCATCGCGGCACGGTGGGAATCCACATACGTGGTCAAATCCGCGGCCGCCTCGTAAGCTTTCCGCTGCACGCTGTTCCCTGCCTCGGCGTACAGCCGATGCTCGAGACTCCTGCCCTCCTCCACGATTACCAGAGTCAAGGGACTGACGGCTGTGAGAATGATGCCGCTTAACAGGTACATCCGGAGGGGCCGGAAATGCCGGAAACGCTCCGGCAGTCCAAGGCGCTGCCCAAGATGGGATACGCAACTCAGCAGCACCGCCAGGGAGACATTCAGGATGGAGTTTAGCGGGCACTTGAGGAAAATTGCCCAAAGCTGGCCGGGATGGAGAGGCAGGGAGAAAATGAAGACGAGAACAGGCAGGGGAACAAAAAGTGCAACCCAGAACAGGACGTCACCCTGTGAGCCCGGTTTGCGGTGAATGGTTACCGACCCGAGGGCAGTTGCTTCGAGCAGAGCGGAGAGCACCCCATAAGGATGGCTCCATAAAAAAAACCAGTGGTCAGATAGACAAACAATGCCGCTATCGCCCCGGGCAGGGGTCCGAGTGTGAGCGCGACCAGGTAGCTGAAAACGCCGCCGAACAGCATGTCGACGCCGTCAGTTACCGGATAAGGAATCAAATTGGCGGCAAAACCTGCCAGTGACGCGCCCAGGAGAAACAACAACCCTTTGCGGCGATCTTCCCTGGTGGCCACCCAGAGCGAGCAGCATAGGGATTTCCAATCATGTGATTCGCCGGAAAACATGCGTATTCCTGTGAGGCTTATCGGCCGCGTTTGGGAATGCCGTATGCTGGATCATCATGAGGCGTCTGCTTGTTGCCTTTTTCCTGTTTTCCCTCTTCCTGCTCAGCCAAAAGCCCGCTTCCCATGAATTCTGGCCTGGCGCGGCGTATGATCCCGCCATTCCCACGTTTCAAAAGGTGCTGGGGTACGGGGCCGGCGAGCAGGTCAGCTCCCCTGAGCAGTTGTTACGCTACCTCGAGGCGCTGGCGGCGGCTGCCCCCAATCGCATGAAGGTGATCGACTACGGGAAGACATGGGAAGCGCGGCGGCTGGTCTATGCGGCGATTGGATCGGAGGCGAACATCCGCCGGCTGGAAGAGATCCGCCGCGCGATGCACCGGCTATCTGATCCGCGAAGGTTTCCGGAGACGGAAGCGCGCAAGCTGATTGGGGGACTGCCGGCCGTAGTGTGGCTCGCCTATGGCGTACATGGGAACGAAATCTCCTCGCCTGACGCGGCGCTGCTGACGGCGTATCATCTTCTGGCCGCGCGCAATGACAGGATGACGCAGGACATTCTGGCAAACGTGGTGGTGCTGATCGATCCGCTCCAGAATCCGGACGGCCGGGAGCGCTTTGTCCATCACTTCCGCACTTCCGAAGGGCTGGAGCCGGACGCGGACCCCCTGGCCGCCGAGCACAACGAGCCGTGGCCCGGCGGGCGAACGAATCATTACTACTTCGACATGAATCGCGACTGGTTCGCGGTGACGCAGCCGGAAACGAAGGGCCGCATTCGCGCGCTGCTGGACTGGTTTCCGGTGCTCTTTGTCGACCTGCACGAAATGGGCTCGGATTCCACCTACTACTTCGCTCCGGAAGCCGATCCATTCAACCCGCACCTCGCCAAGGACATCCGGGAGAGCCTGGAGTGGGTGGGGAAGAACAACGCAAAGTGGTTTGACCATTTCGGGTTCAGCTATTTCACGCGCGAGGTGTATGACAACTTCTATCCTGGCTACGGCGCCAGTTGGCCATGCTACTACGGGGCGGCGGCGATGACCTATGAGCAGGCATCGGCGCGGGGCCTGTTGATGCGCAGGTCCGATGACACGGTGTTCACGTTCCGGGATACGGTGCGGAAACACTTTGCCGCCTCGCTCTCGACGCTCGAAACCGCAAGCCGCTACCGGGAGCGGCTGATCGACAAGTTCTATCGTTTCCGGAAGCTGGCCGTGGAGGAGGGCGCCTCCGAGCCGGTGCGCGAGTATGTGTTCCCGCGTTCGGGGAATGTGACGGCCGTGGACAAACTGGCGGACCTGCTGACAGAACAGGGGATCGAGGTGAAGCGCGCGGCGGGGCACATTATGGTAAACGGCCGCCAGTTGCCGGCGGGCAGCTATGTAGTGCCGCTCGCGCAGCCGTCAAAACGGCTGATCCGGGTGCTGCTGGATAAGCAGGTCCCGATGAAAGAAGACTTCCTCAAGGAGCAGGAACGGCGGCGGCAGCGGAAGCTGCCCGATGAAATCTATGACGTTACGGCATGGTCTCTGCCGCTGCTCTACAACGTGGAGATGCTGGCGGCCGGGAGCACGACGGCAGGTCAATTTGGAGTGGTGAAGGCAGGCGAGCTGCCAAAGGGCAAGCTGACGCCGGCCTCTTCGCCGGTAGCCTACCTGGTTCCCTGGGGAAGCGCCGGCGCGGCGCGGGTTGCGGTGGCGGCACTGCGCGAAGGATTCACGGTGTGGAGTTCCGACAAAGCATTCACCCAGAACGGCGGCAAGTACCCGGAGGGGACGCTTATTCTGAGGACGGCCGAGAACCCGGCCAGCCTGAGTGAGGCGATGTCCCGGATGGCGGACCGGTACGGTGTGGATATTACGGCCACGGCTTCGGGATGGGTGGAGGAAGGCGTCAATTTCGGCAGCCGCTATGTCCATAAGCTGCGCAAGCCGGCGATTGCGCTGGCCTGGGACCGGCCGGTGACGGCGGGCTCGGCCGGACACGCCCGCTTTGTGCTCGAACGCCAATTTGGCATTCCGGTCACCGCGGTGCGTACGGCGCAGCTTGCCACGGGGGACTTGGGCCGGTTTCAGGCGATCATACTGCCGGACGGCTCCAGAGAGGGCTATGCCACTACTTTGGGAGCAGAGGGCGCCCGGCGGCTGAAGGAATGGGTGGCGGGGGGAGGCACGCTGATCGCCGCCGGCGGAGGGGCTGTGTCCTATCTGGCGGCTCCGAAGACCGCATTGCTTGCGGTGCGGCAGGAAGACCGCGTGAAGCCGGGGCGGAAAGACGCCGAGGAAGAGAATAAGGAAGACGACGACTCAGAGGAGACGGAGGTTCCGGGGAAGGTGTTCACCAAACAGGAGGATTTCGACAAGGCGATCCAGGCTGACAAAGAATTGCCGGACCCGGTGGCCGGGGTGCTTGCCAGGGCGAAGGTGGACAAGGAGCACTGGATGAGCGCGGGAGCCGGCGGCACGGTAATCGCCATGGTGGACGGACGGGCGATCTTCACGCCCATCAAACTCGACAAAGGAGTCAATGCCGCCTACTTCGCCGGGCCGGACGAGGTGGTAGCTTCGGGGTACATGTGGGAGGATAACCGCAAGCAGATCGCGTACAAACCGCTGGTGATCGTGCAGAGAGAAGGCCGCGGGCAGATCATCGCCTTCACGGCGGATCCGAACTTTCGGGCCTTCCTCGATGGGATGAATGTGCTGTTTCTGAATGCCGTGCTGCGGGGACCCGCGCATACACGGTGATGCCGGGAGTTAGAAGATGCGTATGACGTCAACGCCAATATACACGTAGCCGGCTCCGATGATCCTATTGCCGATGTCTACAGTCAATCTCACGACGCCTTGCACCAGCCCGGCAACGTTGCTTCCAACGGTAACTGGAAGCCTGTATCGAGCGACGGAGAGAAAGCCAGTCCCAATGACGAATTCCGCGGTGAAATTTCCGGCTACGCGTGTCTCGCCCTTTCCCAGTGATCCATCCACGGGAAGGGGGGTCATCAAACCCGCTCCAGTGGCGAGGACGCTCATGCTGACGGTGCCATCAGTGTTCCAGAAAAATTCCGTCGTGTTCCGGAACATGGCGAGCGCGGCCGTCCACACCTCCCGGGTGGCTGTGATTTCGCGACCCTCACGTTGCACCCGGATGACCGTTCCCGTACGCCCGGAAATCCCGAACGGAGAAACCACGTTGATCTGGTTGCCGGACACGTACAAGACCGGAGCGGGAATGTCATCGAAGAGCACGCGCACTCCGGCGAGTTCCCGAGGAACGGTGTTGTTCTCATCGAGCATGTAGACAGCGGGTTCCGGCGGGCCGATGTCGGGGCCGAAGATGGCGAGCACTTCTCCTGGAGCGATGCCGTGTTCGCGCAAATCGGCTGCATTGACAATACATCTTATTTGAGGCGGAAGATCTGTGAGAAAGCCTGTCTTTGCGAACCATGCGGAAGAGTGAGCAGGTTGGGTCAAGGCGTTGCCGGAGGAGTCGATGGCCAGGGCCTTGTCGCGGAGGGAGGTGTAGCGAACGGCGCCCGTGTCGAGGTCGAGAGCGGTGAAGAAGTCTCCTTGCATCGGGCACGGGTCGTCAGAATCGGGAACGGTCTCGAGCGGCCCGGCGAGGGCGCCGGTGATCAGCAGCGTTCGGGAGGGCCCGAAGATGGCCTGCCGGGTAGTGGCGGCAATGCGGGTGGCATAGCGCAGGCGGGAGCCATCCGCCGCAACGGATGCCGCGAAGCCGAGCCCACGTTTGCCGGAAGTGAAAGGATAGCCTTCGAGGCCCACGCCAACCACATATGCCTGATAGGCAGCATCGACGACAATGGCTTTAGGCTCATCATCGCCGCTGCCGCCGAACACCTTGGAGTACAGCTCGGCGGCGCCACTGGGGTCCAGTTTGGTGACGAAGACATCGGAATCTCCGGAGGAGGAGGCCGTCGTTCCCGTGATGTAAACGCTGCCCTGGTCATCGACGGCGAGGGCGGCGGGGGCTCCTTTAACCGGATGGTTGTAGACGACGCTGCGAAGAGGTGGATCGAGTTTGGACACACCTGTGGAAGAGGCGACGAAATAGACTGCTCCCTGGGTATCGACCGCCAGACCTCGGAGAGTGCCGCCATCGAGATACGTGGAGCCGAGAAGGCGGGTGCCATCGGCGGTCAGCCTGGTGACGAATGCTGATGCGGGGCGGGTGCGATGGGCTCCGGGCGAAACTGGGAAATCCTGGGAGTTGGTGGTTCCGGCGACGACCGGGTTTCCTTCGGGGTCCACAGCAAGGGAGGTGACGGATTCCTGACCGGATCCTCCCAAATAGGTAGCAAACAGCAGACGGCGCCCGTCAGCGCTGATCTTGGCCACGAAGGCGTCCACACAAGGCGTGCAGAACAGGACTTTCAAGGAAGGCTGAAACACGCCCGCCGTACTGGGTAGTTGGTTGTCGGATACTGTTCCCGCGAGATAGAGGTTGCCGTCACGGTCAAAGGCAGTAGCGGTGATGGCCGCTGTATCGGAGAGACGGAAGGAAGATTGCGCCGGTGCGTTCGGGATAAAGAAGTGAAGAAGGAGCAATGTCCTGAGCATGAGACCCTCCGGGCAGGACGTGGCGCTTTGACTATAGCAGACAACTGGCTCCGGAGTCGTTCCACTGAGCAGGACGGTAGCACCCTCCCGAAGCGAAGTTGTGGGAGGATAAGCGGTAATGCCGATGAGACGAGCGATCTTAGCCTCCCTGTTCGCTGCGTTGTTGACCCTGGCGCAGTTCCCCAGCCGCGAGCCGTATCCCGGCCAGGCGCGGGTGCGAATCGAGGTGCGGGACGGGTCCGGCCAGGCTACCGGCGTGCGGCTGCGTGTGGTGAATGAAGCCGGGGATTATTTCGCGCCGCTCGGTCATCTGTCACTTCCCGATCCGGCTAAGCGAATGGCAGGCGATCTGTTGCTGGGGGATGCGGAGACGTCGCTTTACGAACTGCATGCCTATGTCTATGACGGCCAACTCATTGACCTGCCGGCCGGGCGCTACACCTTCGAGGCGCGGAAGGGATACGAATATGCGCCGGTGGTGAAGACGGCGGAGATCACCGCGGCGGCGGGCCAATCCGTGCGGCTGGACATGAAGAAGTTCGAGGACTTCGAGGCGAAGGGATGGTACCCCGGCGACACGCACATGCATTTTCCGGATCCCGCGGGCATTCGCTACGAGATGGAATGCGAAGGGCTGCGGGTGTGCAGTTTGCTGCTGCTCAAGGGCGGGTACCGCAACGGGCGCGCCGGGGACGGGCATTTTCAGAACGTGGAGCATTTTCGCGGGCTCGAATTGCAGCCGGTTTCCGACAGCCGGTACTTCGTGAAGACCGGCGAAGAGTTCCGGCACGGGCTGCTGGCGCACATCATCTTCCAGAACTTGAAGTCCATCGTGTGGCCGGTGTCGACGGGCGGGTTGCGGGAAGGCGGCGTGGGCGGATTCGACTGGCCGTGGATGTTCCAGGCGATGACTGACGCGCGGGATCAGGGGGCGCTAGTGACGTGGGCGCACTGGCCCTATCCTTCGCTCGAGGCCCCGCTGGATATTGCCTTGGGCAAGGTGGATTCCATCGATCTGCTGACGACGGGCAGCCCGTTCGAGCATCATCCGATCCTGGTGGACATTTACAAAATGCACGGGCCTCGCGTGTATAAGATCGCGCCCGTGGAGACGTACTACCACTACCTGAACTGCGGCTTCCACGTTTCGATGTCGTCGGGGTCGGACAAGATGGCGATCAATCCGCCGATGGGGAGCGCGCGCACCTATGTGCGAACGGACGGCCCGCTGAGCTACGACTCCTGGATCGAGGGGATCCGCAAGGGGCACACGTTCGTTTCCACCTATCCGTTGCTCGAGTTCAGCGTGAATGGGATCGGGCCTGGGGAGACCATCCGGTTCGGGGAGAGGCCGGTGGCGGTGAAGATCCATGCGCGCGCGGCTTCCATTGAGCCGTACGACGTTCTCGAGATCATTCATAACGGCAAGGTGATCGCATCGGCGAAGCCGGGCGGTCCGCGTCTGGAAGCGGTGATCGAGAAGAGCCTGACACTCGAGCGGGGCGGGTGGATGGCCGCGCGGGCGCACGGCCGCAAGATGCTGCCTTACGGCGCCACGTGGTGGAAGCAGCCGGTGTTCGCGCACTCGTCGCCGGTCTACCTGGAGGCGGATGGGCGGCCAGCGGAGGCGGCGGATTCGGCGCGGCTGTTTCTGGAGCAGTTGAGCTTCCTCGAGCGATGGGCGGAAGGGCAGGCGCATTTCCCCTCCGAGGCGGCGAAGGGGGAGGCAATTCGTAACATCGCACAGGCGCGCGCCGTCTACCGGAAACTGCTACAGTAAGGCTGACTCCGCGTCCACTGTTGATGGAGGTTTCAATATGTTTCGATCCCTTTTTCCCCTGGGCGCCGCTGCTTTCTTTGCCGTTGCGGCCTTCGCCCAAATTGGTCCGCGCCGGGCTGTCGTTCGGGCATCCGGCGACGGCATAGTGTCCATTAAACCCGATCAGGCGAAGGTGAGCGTGGGTGTGACGACACAGGCGCAAACGGCGCAGGAGGCGGGCGACCAGAATGCGGCGGCGACATCGAAGGTGCTGGGAGACCTGCGAGGCCTGCTCGGCGCCAATGCCGACATCCGGACACTGAACTACTCTTTGAATCCGCGCTATGAAGGCAACCCCGCGCGCCTGACAGGCTATACCGCGAGCAACACGATTCAGGTGACGTTGAGTGATCTCAATCTTCCGGGCCGCGTGATTGATACCGCCGTGCAGGCCGGGGCGACGAACATTCTTGGAATCAGCTTCTCGCTGAAGGATCCACAGCCGGCGCGCATGCAGGCGCTGCGCATGGCGACGATGCAGGCCAAGGCGGACGCGGAAGCCATTGCCGGCGGGCTGGGCCTGCGGCTGGGGAATTTCACCATCGCGCAGGAGGGGTCCTCCGTGGTGGTGACGCCGTTTGACGCGCGCACGCCGGCCGCGGCCGGAACACCTACGCCTATCGAAGTGGGGAACGTGGATGTGCGCGCCACGGTAGCGATTGAAGCCGAGATGGTGCAGTAAATCCGCGTGCTATGATCGCGAGTGAATGAGCCGGATGCTGGTCAGTCTCGAGGGATTGGATTTGGAGGAGCAGGGAGTGCTCTTCCAATTCACGCGGCCCATCGGCCGCAGGGAGTATGCAGACTTCGTGCAGGCCAATCCTGACTTCCGCATTGAGCGGACCGCGGAAGGAGACGTCATCCTCATGCCTCCGGCGCATTCCCGCAGCGGGGACCAGAACGCTGAGATCACAATGCAGTTGAGATTGTGGGCGAATAGCGACGGAACCGGTGTCGCGTTTGACTCGTCGGCGGGTTTCGACCTGCCCAACGGTTCGAACCGTTCTCCCGACGCCTCCTGGGTGCGGAATTCGCGGCTCGCCGCGTTGCGCCCGGAAGAGAAGGAAGAATACCTGCCCTTGTGTCCCGACTTCGTCGTGGAGTTGCGCTCGAATCGCGGCCGGTTGGCGGCGCTGAAGGCCAAAATGGAGGAATACCTGGGCAACGGGGCGCGATTGGGCTGGCTGATCGACCCCGTGGAGCAGCGCGTATATGTGTACCGGCCGGGGAAGGCTCCGGAGATTCTGGGGACGCCCGCGGCGGTGTCCGCTGATCCGGAACTGCCCGGCTTCACGCTGGATTTGAGACGGGTCTGGAATCCCCTACTGTAGCTGCGAGATGCTGAGGATGTTCCCTTCCGGGTCCTGGAACCAGGCCACTTTGGCTCCACCGGGCGCGGTCCAGATGCCGAGTTCATCCTGCTCGAGACCGGGATAGCGTTGGAAGGCGACCCCGGCTTCTGTTAAAGATTGGGCAGCAGCGGCGATATCGGGAACGTTCCATCCGAGGATCGTGTAGCCGGCAGGGTTTAGTTGCCGGACCACGGTAACGCGGAGCATGATGCCATGAAGGTCGAAGACGAGAGCGAAGGGGAGTTCCTCACTGAGCAGGGGAAGCCCGAGGACGCCCTGGTAGAATTGCCTCGCTCGTTCAGGGTCGCGGGTGGGGACAAAGGCGACAGGGCTTTGGGCGCTGAGCCGGAATGGGGAACTCATAGGCTTCTCATTTTCTCTCGATTTGGGTTGGCTACAATACAGCCATGAAGTTCCACCGCCTGACCCTGGCGGCGATTGTCGCCGCCGGAGCGCTGGCAGCGCAATCCTCGATTCACCCCTCCCTGTCGTCGCCTGATCGCACACAATGGTTCCGCGACGCGAAGTTCGGGATGTTCATCCACTGGGGGGCGTATTCCGTTATCGGCCGGCATGAATGGAGCCGGGAGATGTTCCACATCCCGCAGGCAGAGTACGACGAGTATGCGCGGCGGTTTAATCCGGTGAATTTTGATCCCGACGCATGGGTGGCGCTGGCGCAAAACGCCGGCGCGCGGTATATGGTGGTGACCTCGAAACACCACGACGGGTTCAGCATCTGCCGCAGCGGGGTAAGCGACTACGACATGGAGATCACGCCGTACGCGGGTGACCCGCTGAAGATGCTCTCGCAGGCGGCGGCGCGGCGCGCGATGCGGCTGGGCTTTTATCACTCCATCATGGACTGGCACAACCCGGACTATGTGCCGAAGCGGGCGTGGGAGACCAAGGAGCCGAATAAGGGCGGGAACCTCGACAAGTACATCGACTTCATGAAGGAGCAACTGCGGGAATTGCTCACCGGCTACGGCGATGTCGCGGTGCTGTGGTTTGACGGCGAGTGGGAGCACTCGACCGCGGAGATGCGGTCCGACGAAATCTACGACTTCATCCGGCAAACCTCGCCGAAGACGCTGATCAATGACCGGCTGTTCAAGCGGGAGCCCGGCAACAAAGGCGACTTCGGGACTCCGGAGCAGTTCGTTCCCGCCACCGGGTTGAAGGATCCCTCCGGCAAGCCGATTCTCTGGGAGTCATGCGTCACCATCAACAGTGATGGCTGGGGATACAACAAGTACGAGACGGAGTTCAAGACATCGCGTGATCTCATCCGGATGTTGATCGAGGTGGTGAGCAAGGGCGGGAATCTGCTGTTGAACGTAGGGCCGATGCCGGATGGCCGCATTCCGGACGAATTCGTGACGCGGCTGAATGCAATGGGTGAGTGGATGGCGGTGAACTCGGAGGCGATCTACGGAACAACGGCCAGCCCCTTTGCCCGTCTTCCGTTTTTCGGCCGGGCGACGGTGAAAGACAACGTGCTCTACCTGCACGTGTTCCAATGGCCCGCGGACCGGCGGCTGCGGGCGCCGGGGTTGAAGAACCTGGTGCAATCGGCGAAGATTCTCGGCGCGCAAGGTTCGCCGCTGCGCACTTTCCGCGAGGGGAGCGACGTGCTGGTGGAACTTCCAGCGCAGGCGCCGGACGAAGTGGCGACGGTGGTGGCGCTGACTCTTGACGGGGCTCCGCTGGTGGAGCCGTATGTGATCCGTCCGGATGAGAAGGGAGTTCTGCGCCTGGGTGTGGAGTCCTCGGAGATTGAAACGCAGTTCGGGCAGCGGGCAAAGAAAGAGAACTTCCTCGGGCGCGTGTTCCTCACAAAGTGGACCCGCGCGGACGACGTGCCGGTGTGGACGATGTCTGTGCCGAAGGCGGGCCGCTACAAGGTGGAGTTGAGTTACGGCGCTTCGCGCGGCGCGGCCGGCGCCGAGTACACCGTGTCGGCAGGCAAAGCGCAGTTGACGGCGAAGACGGTGAATAGCGGCGGCGAGATGGTGTTCCATACGGTGACGGCCGGAGAACTGCGCCTGGAAGCGGGCGAACAGCGGCTGCGGGTGAAGGCCTCGACGACGGGGAGACAGGCGATGACGCTCGAATGGGTTCGTCTGGTTCCGGTCACCTGACCGGCGGGCAACGCCGATGATCAAGAACCTGGCGCGCAAGTTCACTACGTTCCTCGAGCGGCAGCAGACGCACAGCCTGGATTTCTACAGGGAAGTGCTGCAAGCCATTACCGCGAAGCGCGCTACTGTAGAGACTCTTGCCGATGACAACCTGCGGCAGTTTGCCGCGCAGGCGACATCGCTCACCGATTGTCTTGCCGCGGCGAGCATCGCCATCGAGCGGGTGCTTGGGATGCGGCCGTTCGACGTGCAGATTCTCGGGGCCATCGCGATGGCTGACGGGCGGATCGCCGAAATGCAGACCGGCGAGGGGAAGACGCTCACGGCGGTGATGCCGGTGGCGTTCCATGCCGCTCAGGGGGACCAGGTGCATGTGCTCACGGCGAATGACTACCTGGCGCGGCGCGATGCGGAGTGGATGGGGGACGTGTACCGGTTCCTCGGGCTGACGGTGGGGTTTGTCACGCAGGGGATGAGCCCGGAGGAGCGGCGCAAGGCCTATGCCTGCGATGTCGCCTACGCGACTCCGAACGAAGTGGGGTTCGATTACCTGCGGGATTCGTTGGCCCTGAAACCGGAAGAGCTGGTGCAGCGGGGATTCGGGGCGGCGCTGCTCGATGAAGTGGATTCCATCCTCATCGACGAGGCGCGCATTCCGTTGGTGATCGCCGGCGGCGCCGCCGCTCCCAGGGAACTGGTGCACCGGATAGCCCAGGTGGTGCGCCAGCTTCACCGCTACGCGGATTTTCATGTCGATGAGCACGGCCGCAACGTGCTGCTCACCGATGCGGGCGCGGCGCGGGTGGAGGCCGCGCTCGGCTGCGGGAATTTGTACGAAGAGCACAATCTCTCGCTGTTCACTGCGCTGTCGGACGCGCTGCATGCGGCGGTGCTGCTGCGCCGGGACGTGGACTATGTCGTCCGCGGCGGCGGCATTGAAATCGTGGACGAATTCAAAGGGCGCATCGCCGACCGGCGTCGATGGCCGGCGGGGCTGCAAACGGCGCTCGAGGCGAAGGAGGGAGTGGAACTTCGGGCGCAGGGGCGAATCCTCGGATCGATCACCTTACAGAGCCTGGTGAAGCTCTACCATCCCTTGTGCGGAATGACGGGTACCGCGGCGACGCAGGCCGGGGAGTTTCGACAGGTTTACGGGCTGGATGTCGTCGCTATTCCCACGAACCGGCCGGTGATCCGCAGCGACCAGAGGGACGTCATCTTTCCCACGCGCGGGGATCGCGATCGCGCGGTAGTGGAAACGATCGCCAGGAATCATGCCTTCGGGCGGCCGGTGCTGGTGGGTACGTCGAGTGTTGCGGATTCGGAGCGGCTCAGCGCGCAGTTGGCCGCGAATTCGATTCCTCACCGCGTTTTGAACGCGCGCAATGACGCGGAGGAAGCGCCGATCATCGCGCAAGCGGGGCAGGCGGGCGCAGTCACCATTTCGACGAACATGGCCGGGCGCGGCACGGATATCCGCCTGGGCGAGGGAGTGGCGGAGTTGGGAGGGCTCCTGGTGATCGGTGCGTGCCGTCACGAAGCGCGCCGGATCGACCTCCAGCTTCGCGGACGGGCCGGGCGGCAAGGAGATCCGGGCGAATCGCGATTCTTCCTGAGTCTCGAGGATGATCTCATGGTGCGCTTCGGGCTCGCTTCCATCCTGAACACAACCGAATATCCCGCCGAGGCCATGGACCACCTGCAACGCATCATCGAGGGAGAGAACCTGGAGATTCGCAAGACGCTGCTGAAGTACGACAGCCTGATCGAGAACCAGAGGCGGATGGCGCAGGGAATCCGGAGCGCCGTGCTGCATGGGGAACGCGAATGCGAAAATCCGCGGGCGGCGCTGCTGAAGATCGACGAGTTGTGGTCCGACTACCTGGCGGACATCGCGGAGATGAAATCGGGCATCCACTGGGTTTCTTTCGGTGGGAAGAATCCGTTCGACACTTTTGTTCACGATGCGGCGGCGATCTTCGAGGAAGTGGAGCGGGGAATGGAGGCGGCGATCACCAATCCGGCGGAGCACGGAGTGCCGGACACCTTCGAGCGCGGGACAACGTGGACGTATGTAACTACCGACCAGCCGCTGGGCGATTACGGCCAGCGGCTGGCGCGCGGGATTGCCCGGACATTTTCCGACATCGCGGAGATGCTTCGGCAGAAGCGCTGAGGCGCGCTACACATCGAGATTGCGCACATCAAGCGCATTCTCTTCGATGAACTTGCGGCGGCTCTCGACGTCCTCGCCCATGAGCGTGGAGAAGACTTCCTCGCACTCCACCATGTCCTGGAGAGTTACTTTGAGCAAGGTGCGCTCTTCGGCGTTCATGGTGGTTTCCCACAACTGCTCGGCGTTCATTTCGCCGAGACCCTTGTAGCGTTGGACGTTGGAATCGCGCATGCCTTCGTTCTTCACAAAGGTGAGGAGATTTTGCCAGTCGGCCTGAGAGTCGCGGGCGGTGTCTTTGATGACCAGGAACGGAGGCTGGTTGAACTTCGCAACCTGCTTGGCGATGACGCGCATGCGGCGGTACTCGGGCTGGCCGGCGAGTTCGAGGCTGATGTGGCGCTCCATGCGGGTTTGATCGCGATAGGAAACCATCCATGCCGAATGCTCTTCGTCGCGGCTCATCGTGGGCTCGAGTTTCAACTCGCGGAGCATCTTCATGAGAGCCTCGGCGTTCGAGTCTTCCATGAAATCGGCCTTGCTGTCGATGTTGAGCGCCGGGGTGCTGAGAACCTCGGTCACCCGCGGATCGCGCGTCCAGCGGTCGACGCGGCGGGTAATCTGCTGATACTCGTCGAGCAGCATGAGGAAGTTGCGCAGTTCGCCGCCTTCGAGCCGGGACTTGTCGGGAAGCTCGACCACCACGTTCTCGGTGGCGCGCCGCAGAATTTCGCGCATGAACTCTTTCTGGTCTTTGATGTACTTTTCGCTCTTGCCTTTCTTGATGCGGTAGAGCGGCGGCTGGGCGACGAACACATGGCCGCGGTGGATCAACTCCTGCATGTGGCGGAAGAAGAAGGTGAGCAGGAGGGTGCGGATGTGGGAGCCGTCCACATCGGCGTCGGTCATGATGATGATCTTGTGATAGCGCAGCTTGGCGACGTCGAAATCATCTTTGCCGATCCCGGTGCCGATGGCGGTGATCATGGCGCGGATTTCCTCGTGGCTGAGCATCTTGTCGTAGCGCGCCTTTTCGACGTTGAGGATCTTGCCTTTGAGCGGGAGGATGGCCTGGTAGCGCCGGTCGCGGCCGGATTTGGCGGTTCCACCGGCCGATTCGCCCTCGACAAGAAACAGTTCGCAGCGCTCGGGATCTTTTTCCTGGCAGTCGGCGAGTTTGCCGGGCAGGCCTCCGGAATCGAGAGCCCCCTTGCGGCGCGTGAGGTCTCGAGCCTTGCGGGCTGCTTCGCGGGCACGGGCGGCTTCGATGGCCTTGCCGACGATCCGTTTGGCGACCGGCGGGTTCTTGTCGAAGAACTCGCCGAGTTTCTCGTTGATCAAGGCGACCACATGGCCCTGAATGTCGCTGTTCAGTTTTCCCTTGGTCTGGCCTTCGAACTGAGGCTGCGGGAGCTTGACGCTGACCACGGCGGTCAAGCCTTCGCGCACATCGTCGCCGGAGAGGTTCTCTTTTACGTCCTTGAACAGGCCCGCCTGCTGGCCGTAGGCGTTGATGGTGCGGGTGAGGGCGCTGCGGAAGCCGCTCAAGTGGGTTCCGCCATCGACGGTGTTGATGTTGTTGGCGAAGCTGAAGATGGTTTCCGAGTAGCCGTCGTTGTACTGGAGCGCCACTTCCATGCCGAGAATGCCGTTGGTGACTTCTTTTTCGCCTTCAAAGTGAATGGGCTTTTCGTGGAGGACGTTCTTGCCCTTGTTCAGATGCTTGATGAATTCGGAGATGCCGCCCTCGTAGCGGAACTCGTGCTTGCGGACGGGATCCAGGCGCTCGTCGCTGAGGGTGATGAGAAGACCCTTGTTGAGGAAAGCGAGTTCCCTGAGACGCTGCGCGAGCGTATCGAAGTTGAACGTGGTGGCGTCCATGATGGTGCCGTCCGGCTTGAACGTGATCTTGGTGCCCGTCTTGGAACCAGCTTTGCCGGCGCGGGTGAGAGGACCCTTGGGGATGCCGCGCTCAAAATCCTGCTCCCAGGTGTACTTATCGCGCCAGATCTCCAGATGCATCCATTCGGAGAGAGCGTTGACGCAGCTTACGCCGACGCCGTGCAGACCGCCGGAGACTTTGTAGGAGTTCGAGTCGAACTTGCCGCCGGCATGGAGCTTCGTCAGGACGATCTCCGCGGCGGAAACGCCGAATTCCTCTTTGATGTCGACTGGAATGCCGCGGCCGTTATCCATCACGGTGACGGAGTTGTCGATGTGAATGGTGACGTGAACTTCCGTGCAATGCCCGGCAAGCGCTTCATCGACGGAATTGTCGACCACTTCATAAACCAGATGGTGCAGGCCCTGTTCACTGGTGGAGCCGATGTACATCGCGGGGCGGAGCCGGACGGCCTCCAGCCCTTCCAGCACGCGAATACTCGAGGAATCGTAAACTTCAGTCGTACTCACAAATTCTCCTTCGCAATTGAACCTCGGGGAACGCGGATCAAATGCGCATGGGCATTACCACGTAGCGGTAGAGCATGCCGCCATCGTTTGCCGCCGGGCCCATTTCGCCGGCGCTGTTGGCCTCCTTGAAGCGGAAAATCACCTGCTCTTCGGATACTGCTCTGAGGAAGTCCAGCAGGTATTGGGCATTGAAACTGATCTCGGTCTCCGGACCTCCGTACTCGACGTTGATGGACTCTTCGCTCTCTCCGGTATCGGACAGAGAAGAGTAGATGCGGGCTTCGCCGGGAGCGAAGCGGACACGAATCGCGTGAGAACGCTCATCGGCGAACTGCATGACGCGTTCCAGGGCCGCGCGCAACTCATCGCGAGGCATCGTGACGGAGTTCGGCTGCTCTTTCGGCAGCACGCGTTCGTAGTCGGGAAAATTGCCCGTCAGCTTGCGGCTGATCAGCAGGCGGTCGCCAAGCTGGAAGAAAAGGTGGTTCTCGTCACCGGCAAAGCGCAGTACGGCCTCGGGATCGGTGTTGGAAGCGAACTTCATGACTTCGCCCATTGCCTTCCGCGGCAGCAGGGCGCGAAACGCAGTCTCCAGGCCGGGAAGCGCTTCATGCTGTTCCACCATCGCCAACCGGTGACCATCCGTGGCGACCATGGTAAGAGTTTCCGGCTTCAGCAGCAGCAGGGCTCCGTTCAGGGTGAACCGGGACTCCTCGGCGGAAATGGAAAAAATGGTGCGCGCAATCATGGCCGAGAGCGTGCCTATGGGAAACTCCGCGGTGACCTCCGGCATCTCCGGAAGTTCGGGGAAACTCTCGCGCGACATGCCCGCAATCCGCGTGCGGGACCGTCCGCAGACGATGCTCACCCAGTGGTTGTCCAGAACCTTGATGGTCAGGTCGGAATCAGGGAGCAGGCGGACATAGTCAAGAAGTTTGCGCGCGGGGACGGTTCCGGCGCCCTTCCTGGCGACTCGAGCAGGGCATGAGCAGCGGATGCCGAGTTCGAGGTCGGTGGCTGTGAGGATGACACGATCATCGACAGCCTCCACGAGCACGTTGGAGAGGATGGGGATGGTGGTTTTCTTCTCCACCACACCTTGGGAGAGGTTGAGTTCCCGGACGAGGTCGGATTTGTTGACGGTGAATTCCATAGGCCTGCTGTGCTCCCTAAACTCCAATTCGGGTTCTGTATCACAATTGTTATCTATGTAAGCCGGAACCGTAGGGGCTGTGGAAATGTTAGTATCTTCCTAAATTATACAAAACTCTACGTCTTGCTGTCTTTCCCCGGTGTGAAAAAAGCGCCTCGGGCAGTGGATCGATCGAGGGACGCTTCTTTTCCACCTGTCTTCCACCGGACATGCTCGGGCACGGTCTGTGGAAAACGATGATAAGTTCAACTGAATGAATCAGTTATACTTTGGATTAATTTGTTCAAATCAGGATCCTTGTGCCGCATGTCCTCAATCTTCTGAATGGAGTGGAGGACGGTGGTGTGGTGCTTACCCCCGAAGGCGCGCCCGATCTCGGGGAGGGAAGCCTGGGTGAGGTCCTTCACCAGGTACATGGCAATCTGCCTCGGATAGGAGATGTGGCGGGCGTTGGTCTTCTGCTTCAGTTGGGACACCTGGAGGTTGTGCTTTTCCGCCACGGCACGCACCACCATTTCGATTGTCAACTTGCGGTCATTGGCCTGGACCATGTGCTTCAGCATCTGCTGCGCCATCGACAACGTTATGGGGCTCTGGGTCATGGTGGAGTAGGCGATCAGCTTGACCAGGGCGCCTTCGAGTTCCCGTACGTTCGACTTGGTCTTGGTGGCGATGAAGATGCGAACATCCTCCGGCAGGTGGATGCCTTCGGCTTCCGCCTTCTTGTCGAGAATCGCCATCTTCGTCTCCAGATCGGGCGGTTGAACGTCCACCATCAGGCCCCACTCGAAGCGGGAGCGCAGGCGCTCGACAAGGCCCGGGATGTGTTTCGGCGAAGAGTCGCTCGAGAGCACGATCTGCTTCTGGTGGTCGTATAGTTCGTTGAAGGTATGGAAGAATTCGTCCTGAGTTCGTTCTTTGCCGCCAAGGATCTGGATGTCGTCCACCAGAAGCACGTCGGCAGTGCGGTAGTACTGATGGAAGACCGACATGCGTTCGCTCTTGATGCAGTTGATCATCTCATTCATGAAGCGCTCGCTCGAGGTATAGACGATGCGCATTCCGGCATACTGGGTGTGGAGTTGCAAGCCAATGGCGTGCATGAGATGAGTCTTGCCCATGCCTACGCCGCCATAGATGAATAGCGGGTTGTAACTGCCGGAGGGCCGGCCGGCTACGGCTTTGGCAGCGGCGTGGGCGAACTGGTTGCAGGAGCCGACCACAAAGGAATCGAAATTGAACTTCGGGTTGAGTTGACAACCGTGAGCCGGGGCTGATGGATGTTCGGCGGCGGCGTGAGAATCCCTGGATGGAGATTGGGAGGGAACGTAGCCTTGAACAACGTGGTAAACGACTTCCGCCACGGGGAGACTGGAGGCCTCGATGGCGGAACACACTTTGTCGTGATATTCCACCTCCAGCCAATCCTTGGCGAATTCGTTCGGCACCTTGACGTGGAGAGTCTGTCCCTCCAGGCGATCGAGCGCGGTTTTGCTTACCCAGTTCTGGAAGGCTTCCGAGCTCAACTCCGAGGCAAGTTGTTGTTTGATCTGCTCCCAATAGTTCATACTTCTTTGCTCCACACACTCCGGCCAAGAGTTTCCCACACATTTTCCACACGCTGTGGAAATCCGAGGTGACCGTACTCAGTAAGGGAAAGATCTGTTGAAGCTCGGGGCCAAGGGGGGTGTTGCTCCGTCAGGCATCATCAGATCCGCGGAACACAGTCTAGCATAGAACCACGGGGTTGGAATCAACAGTTTTTTACAAATATAAATATCTTATTTTCAACAGGTTACACCACAGTTTCCATTCGACAACTGTAGCACCCTCGGCGGGGAAAACCTTAGTCCTTTGGATTCAATTGACAGCAGGCACCGGGTGTACGAAAATGAAGATTCCCCAGCTCGAGCGGGAGTAACTCAGCTGGTAGAGTGCAACCTTGCCAAGGTTGATGTCGCGGGTTCGAATCCCGTCTCCCGCTCCATTCCTCAATACCTTTCCCTGGCAGGCGTCCTGGATTCCGGCATAGCTCTGGAGCGCATAATGAATGGGATGCGAGTGTGCCAAATCGTGGCGGTGGGAGTGACGTTTGCAATACACGATGGGCTCGGCGTATGCGAGCTTCGAGGAAAGGGAGAAAGGATCGGTGGAGGTAGGCAAGGCGGCGGATTTTGCGGTACTTTCGGAAGACATCCTGGAGATTCCGGCTTCACGAATCGATAGAGTGAAGGTGGTGTTGACAGTGGTGGATGGCCATATCGTGTTTCGCGGCAAATAACAATCTGTCCATGGTCTTAAGATTCTTTACTGAACTGCCGATAGGGGAAGGGTAAGTATGTTGGGCCCCTATGAAGACAGTGAGCTGGTGCTGGCCCAGTTCAACAAGCTCATCAACGAACTGCTGCGGGGAACGATCAACCGGAACTGTTTCCGTCCCTGGGAGATCGAGATTCTGTTGGACATCGAGAACTGCAATCTCAAGGATGGCAACAGGAAAGAGACACTGCGGCGGTATCAGAAGTTCGTGCAACGTCAGATGGAGCGCGGGGCGCCCTCACCCGTTACTCTCTCCACTTACCTCTCCGGTCTTCGCGCCAAGCGCGAGGCTATGGCCGGGAGGCACTCCAGCGTAGAGCAGGATTTCTAGCGGGTAGCCGCTGCGCTATCCTAATCGTTTAGGAGATTTCCTACAGGAGAGTACAGTATGGGCTGTGGTAGCGGCTTTGTAGCACCCCAGGAACCCCGGGATCCAAACGAGCGAAAGGTGTTTTGCGTCAAGTTCCAGCGGGAAATGGTAGGTCTGAGCGAGGTTCCGTTTGAAAACCACCCGCTTGGGCAGCGGATCTATGAGCATGTCTCCAAGGACGCATGGAAGATGTGGATTGAGCACATGAAGATACTCATGAACGAGTACCGGCTGAACCTGGGCACCGCGGAGGCTCAGGAGTTTCTCCTGAAGCAGATGGAGCAGTACTTCTTCGGTGAGGGAGCGGCCCTGCCGCCCGGCTACGTCGCGCCCCAGACCAAGGGCTGAGACTCTCAGGCGAGTTCCGTCATAATTTCGAACCGCAGCGCGCGGTGGGCATTTCTCAATGCGGTTTCCACCAGTAGCGGGTCATCTCCGCGGGCAAACAGGAATCCGGGGTAGCTGTTTGCCTCCGGGTAAGACTTCAGTTGCTGGCCCGGTTTGGCGGAAATGATGATGTCCTCGATGCCGGGGAAGGCGCGAGCCTCGTCGAGCCCCGACACGGCCCGGAAGATTCCCGCTTTGGGAACCGGAATCATCATGACCCCGGCGGATGCCGGTTCGCGTTCGACGCTGCTTACGTCCTCGCCCAGCGCGTGGCGCAGAATCAGTTCCTCGAGCGTCATCCCGCCATCAAAGCGCAGTGTCCGGCCGCAGTAGCCGCCGATCGGCCGGCCGGCGACTTCCAGAATCCAAACTCCCTCGGGGTTCACGCGAACCTCGGCATGAAGCGGCCCGTGCCGCAGGCCGAGCGCCTCGGCCGCGCGCTGGACGGTTCTGACAATGTCGTCCTGGACGGTCTTCGGTTGCCGTGACGGGGTGACATAGATGGTCTCCTCGAAATATGGGCCATCGAGCGGATCCGGTTTGTCGAATATGGCAAGCACCTTCACTTCGCCGCCGGTGACCAACCCCTCGATGGCAAATTCCATACCAGGGATGAATCGTTCCACCTGCACAAATTTGTTCTGCTCGTTCTTCATGCGGCGGATTTCGCCTTCGCTGAGGAGCCTGCGGATGCGATCGAGCGCGGCGCGGAATTCCGGCGGAGAGTCGGCGCGGATCACTCCGCGGCTCCCGGAAAGTACGAGCGGTTTCAAAACACAGGGATACGGCACCACCGCGGAAGGATCTTCCTCCAGGCGGTAGCGGCCATACCAAGGCAGCGGCAAATCTGCGGCGCGGAACCTTTCCTTCGAGAGGTATTTGCTGCGCGCCGCCTCGACGGCATGCGGCGGATGGAACTGGAGTCCGGCGTGGTCCGCACAGAGGGCGGCAAGCAGCGTGGGGCGATCTCCCACTGCCGTCACCGCATCAAACGGGCCCGCGGCGCGGAGTGTGGGGAGGGAGCCGATGGGGTCCTGAAAACGCACCGCCACCGCGCGATCGCCCCAGGGGTCATCGAGACGATTGCACCGGTCAGTGGCCAGCGTACAGCGAACCCCCAGCGCGCCCGCAGCCTCGGCGAACATGCGGGTTTGGTACCCGGCCTTCGTTGCAACGAGCAGGAGGTGTTTTCCTTCAAACATAGGCTAGATAAGAGCAACCTGCTCTTCTGTGGGCTCCGCTCAACAATACCAGGGCTCATCCAGGTAGGGGATCACTGCACGGGGCAGCAGGTCGAACTCCTCCTTGGGAGCGGCTCCATGAACAAGCTTCCAGATGCTCGCAAAGATTTCGCGGCGGCTGCGGCCTCGTTTCTGCTCGTTCGCGACAAGCGAGAGTACATCGGAGGCAAGAGCGTCCATGGCCGGGTCCGGATGCTTCCAGCGGTGGAGCAGAGCCGGCTTGTCGAACCCTGTCACGTAGCGGTTCATTTCCGGTAATTCAAGGAGCAGTGAGCCGGGTGGGATCAGCAACCGGAGCGCAAGCTGGATGGAGGGCGTATTTTCGACGAGTTGCTCGGAGGCCAGAGTGTGTAAGAGATCCTGGTATTGTTCCCGGGTGGTCCAAGGCGTAAAGGGGATAAACGTCGGAGCGAGAAGCAAGCCCGCTTCCCGGAGCAGACGCACCACCTCGAGGAAATCGGCGCGGGTGTGTCCCTTGTCGAGACGGGCCAGAACCGGGTCATCCAGGGATTCCACCGCGCTCGTCACAAACAGACAGCCGGTGGCGCGGAGTTCCTCGAGGTGTTCGCGATGGCGAAGCAGATGCTCCACCTTGATGGTGGCGTCATAAGTAAGAGCAGGAAACTCCTGGTGCAGCGTCCGCACGAGGCGCATGGCGTGAGTGGGCCCGTTGAAGAAATCGGGGTCGCCGAAAGTGATATGTCCGGCGCCGGCCCGCACCTGGCGGCGAACGTCCTCGAGAACGATCTCCAGCGGGACCACGCGGAAGGCTCCGTTGTAGACAGGAACCACCGGGCAGTGGCGGCAAAGGTGTTTACATCCGCGGCTGGCCTCGGTGTAGCCCACTGTACGTGTCGACCCATTCCAGCGGAGCTTTGCATACCGGCCGAGCACGGGAAGGCTCGCGCGGTCCGGGACGCGGAAGGCGAGGCGTTCCAAGGACACAGTATCCTTTGCAGGGCCGGAAATTGCCTCCGCGAGCGCCTTTTCAAATTCTCCGCCAATGACACAGTCTATCCCCAGTTCGTGCAGGTACTGCGCGTTTGATGGGGCATAGAGTCCATAAGCTATCAGCCGCGCGTTCGTATTTAGGGAACGCACCTTCGGGATGGCATCCGCGGCCAGGCGCGTGGCGGTGTGCATGGGCACGAAGAACGCCACTGCGTCCGCTTCGCGAATGACGAGGGAAGGGAGCGGATTGACCGCCAGATCCACACAGGTGACCCCATGTCCCTGCTCCCTCAACCAAGCGGCTGGAGAAGCCAGTCCAAAAGGTTGATGCCCCAAATCGAACGTGGAGATGAGGACTACTTTCACTACACCTTTATTTTGGCAGTTCTTTGAGCGAAAGATAGAAATCCTTGATGTCGTAGTCCTGGTGGCTCAGGCGCTCGGCAACATCGGCAACGGTTTTGGGCGGGGGAACCACGACTTTGTCGCCTGGCAACCAGTTGGCGGGAGTGGCGCAGGACTGGCTGTCGGCGGTTTGCAGGGCTTTGACAATGCGCAGAATCTCTTCGATGTTGCGGCCCGCGTTCAGCGGGTAGTATACAATGGCGCGGACGACGCGAACCGGGTCGATGACGAACACCGCGCGAACGGTGGCTGTGGCGCTGGCTCCCGGATGGATCATGCCGTAGAGTTGGGAGACCTTCGTATCGATATCAGCGATGAGCGGATAGGGGATCTCGACGCCAATCTTCTCCTTCATGTTCTGAAGCCATGCCAGATGGGAGTGAATGCTGTCCACACTCAATCCGATCAGCTTTGTCCTGTTTGCGCGGAACTCCTCATAGCGCCTGGCGAAGCCTGTCAATTCGGTGGTGCAGACGGGTGTGAAATCCGCCGGGTGAGAGAACAGGACCACCCAATCCTCTCCCTGCCATTCGCTGAACTTCATGGAGTTCGACTGCGTCGTCACCGCGGTAAAGTCCGGCGCGGGATCGCCGATTTTGGGAAGGCTGATGGATTCAGGCATGTATTCCAGTTCTGATCTCATGCTAACACGCTGTAAAGTATCAAGCCGACTACTATATTTATATGTGAGGTCAACCGTACTGAAGCGGGCCGTGGAGACCGGAACCCTCCATACTGGTAATGATGACGGAACTTGACAATCGCTTTATGCGGCACTGCATCGAGCTCGCTCGCCGTGCGCGCGAATCGGGAGACCATCCCGTAGGCTCACTGGTGGCGCGTGAGGAAAACGTTCTCGGAAGCGGCACGGAAAGCACGCGGCGGCTGTTGGACATTGCGGCCCATGCCGAGATCGAAGCGCTGCGCGCCGCATGCCGCAAAACCGGGGCGATGGAGCTGGCGGGGGCGACGCTTTATACGACGACCGAGCCCTGCTATCTTTGTTCATTCGCAATTCGACAGTTGCGCATTTCACGCGTAGTCATTGGCCGGCCGTACGCGGCGGCAGGAGGCCTGACTTCCCGCCACCCGATTCTGATCGACCCCTCCATGACTTGCTGGGGCCCGCCACCCATAGTGGTTTCCGGCGTTCTTCTGAAGGAGTGTGAGGCCCTGTTCACTGACCCTCACTGAGGATGTACGCGATGTGGGGTCTTTCCCGGCGACAGATGTAATTGACTGCCAGGAAAATGCCGATATGGAGAATGGCGTTCTTGGACAGCGATGACGGATACAGTCACAGTCAGCGGGGAGGGGAGGCAGATCGTGATCGACTTTCCCAGTCTCGGGGAAGCGCTGTCGCTGTGGAAGCCTTGGGGCGATGGGAAACGCCGGGCCGAGATTGTGGAGGCCCTCCACGAGACACTGGCTGCGGCTGGTTTGAGCCTGGAATTGCGTGTTCAGGGGAAACCTGTCGCGCTGCTGGGAGGAGAAGAAATGTCGGGGTTGGCGCTGCGGTTGCTCTGTCACGCCTTGCGCTGAGGCAGCGTTACAGATCAGCGTGTTCCAACCGGGGTCCGCCTTCCCGCAGCTTCTTTGCTTCCTGCTCGGTCTGCTGAAGGGCTCCCTGGACACTCTGTTTGAGGCTCGAATCGGCTGGGCGCAATCCTCCGTTCTTCGCCATCCGGTCAAACATGGTGAGACTTTGCTGGTAGCACTGGCTGGCATCCTTCCACCGTTGGATTCTTTCTTGCATCGGCCCCCGATCGGCCTGGGCCAGCATGGCGGTGGCTTCGCCTTTGCGAATCCAGGCCCACGCCAGGCCGCGCTGGTTCTCCACGTTATTCTGGTCGCGGTCGAGGAGCGTACGAAAGATGCTCAGCGCCGCATCACTGTTCTGGAGAGCGCCGGTGCGGTCCCCGGAGCGGGACAGCATGTCGCTGACCTTGAGATAGGCAACACCCAGGGTGTGTGTGGCGAGGGGGTTTGAGGCGTCCCTGGTTGCCCAATCTCTGGCTACCTGCTCGAGGCGTTTATAGTGGTCCAAGGCAGCGGAGGGGTTCCCGGCGGCAGCCTGGAGGTTGCCCAGCCGCTCGAATACAAGCGCCATGTCGCGGCGTGCGAGAACATTGGCAGGATCTTTTGCGGCCAGGCTCTGAAACACCTCCATCGCCCGCCGGTAGCTCTCGAGGGCGGCCGGACGCTGATTCGTGCGGTCGAGCATATCCCCCATCCTCATTTCGACCTGTCCCAGGTCGCGGGCCGCCTGGGCGTTCCGCGGATCGGCGGCAGCCAGTTCCTTGCGTATTTCCAATGCCTTGCGATAATTCTCCGCGGCCTGCCCGATTTCGCCGCGTCCGGCCAGTGCTCCTCCCATGTCCTCATAGATGAGCGAGATCTCCCGCCTTGCCTGGGCGCTCTCCGGGTGGTCGTTGGACAATTTCTCCAGAATCGCTAACGCCTTCCGGTAATTGTCCACGGCGGCCGCGCTGTCTCCGGCGTGGTTGAGGACAAATCCGAAGCGGTCGTAGGCCACGGCGAGGTTGCGTCGTGCTTCAGGATTGTCAGGCTCTTCGCGAAGCATGTCTTCGCACATCTTCAGCGCGCTGCGGCTCAGGTCAACCGCCTTTCTGGTTTCCCCCGTGGCGGCGAGAAGGCCCACTACGTTCTGATAGCTCTTCACCAGCAGGCTGCGCAGCGGCCGGCTGGCGGGATTCTCCTTCACCAGGTCTTCACGAATGGTTTGTGACTTTTGGTAGCTGCGGAGGGCGCCTTCGAGGTTTCCCCCGGTAAGGAGCAAGTCTCCGATGGCTTCCTCACTGGCGGCGAGGTCGCGGCGCAGGTCAGGATCCTTGGGGAATGTCTTCAACAACTCCTCACGGATCTCGAGTGCCTTGCGATAGTTCTTGAGAGCTCCTACAGTGTCGCCGAGGTTGGCGACGTTGGGGTTTCCCTGCAAATCACCTACGCGTTGATAAGCCGTGGCCAGCTCTCTCTCCAAAGATGGGTCGTCGGAGGCTTCCTTGGACAGGTTGTCGAGATACTCCATCGCCTTCTTCACGACGAGCTGGCGGGCAGGGGTGGTGCCGGCCAGGGGCGCCAGGGCATCCTGCACCTCGAAGAGAAAAGAGTTCGCTACATGCCGTACCTGGGCGAAGCGGCGCTCGGCCTTGGCTCTCTCGAGCCGGGCAATATGCGCCTCCCGCGCCGACATGGCTATGCCGCCGACCAGGGTAAGAACGACCAGGCCCGCGGCAATGACTCCCGTTTTGTACCTGCGGAAGGTCTTGGACGCAATGTAGCGGAGCGTGTGGGTGCGGGCGTGGACGGGCAGATCGTACAAATGCCGCTGGATGTCAGCCGAAAACTGCTCCACGGAGCTGTATCGTTTCGCGGGGTCTTTGGCAAGAGCCATGAGGAGAATGGCATCAAGGTCGCCATCGAGCCGCTGCCGAAGCTTTTGCGGAGTCCCTTCGCGCGTGGCGCTGATGCTTTCCGGGGTGCGCACGATGATTTTCGACCCGTCGGAGAGGTCGTCTTCCACCACTCTGGTGGTGGCGAGGCTGGGGCGCTGGGGCTCGTCGGAAAGGAGCATCTGTAAGATAGCAGCCCGGCTCTTGTAGGCGAAGGGATGATGTCCGGTAAGCAGTTGGTAGAGAACGACGCCGAGCTGGTACACGTCGGTAGCGGTTGTGACAGGTTCGCCTTTTACCTGTTCCGGGCTGGCGAACTCCGGAGTGAGAAGGCGGAGGGCAGTGGCCGTCTTGTCGAGGGATTGCGTCTGCGGCTGAGAGCTCACCAGCTTGGCGATGCCGAAGTCCAGCAGCTTTACAGCTCCGTCCTTTTTGACCAGGATATTGCTTGGTTTGAGGTCGCGGTGGATCACCAGATTCTGGTGCGCATGCTGGACCGCATCGCAGACTGTCATGAACAGTTTGAGACGTTGAGAGACACTGAGCTTGTGGGTGTCGCAGTACTCGTCAATCGGCTGCCCTTCCACATACTCCATTACCAGGTAGGGAAGGCCATCCGGCGTGGCGCCGCCATCGAGGAGGAGGGCGATGTTGGGATGGTCCAGATTCGCGAGGATCTGGCGTTCCCTGCGAAAGCGTTCCAAGACGTTCGCATTTTCCCTGTCCCGCAGGACGACCTTGATGGCCACCTGCTTGCGATACTGATCGTCGGCGCGGGCAGCGAGGTACACGGCCCCCATTCCGCCATGGCCTAATTCACGAATCACTTCGTAGGGCCCCAGCCGCGTCGGCGGCGCCGGCTCGCGCAGCTCAAACAGCTTGGACACGGGGTCAACTGGAGATTTGTCGAGAAACGTGGTCTCCTCGGTGTCCGATTGCAGCATGCTTTCCACCTGGCTACGCAGCTCATCGTCGCCGATACACATCTGGGCAAGGAAGGCGGGACGGTGGAGGGATGGTAGCTCCAGCGCCTTCTCAAAAAGCGTCTTGACCTTTTGATAGCGTTCAGGCGTCATCCAGGCGACTCTTTACTTCTCAGTATGCGCCAGAATGGCCGCGCGCAGCAGGACGGGTTTCAGGGCAAAGAAAAAGCCGGTCCAGCCGGGGAGTTAGGCCGCACCCCTTACTCCCCTGCCAGACCGGTGTCTCTTACGTGCGAGGTTGTCTCGCCTGAGCGCTGCGATTCTTTATTGGTTGTTTTTCCGCTTACGCGCGGTACCGTTTTCGCTTGCTTGCTCCGGGCTCAACTGCCTTCAATAGGGAACGCGGGAATGCGGGCAAAAAGGAATCAGGAAGGACAAGAATTATTTGATTTCCGCCAACTGAGAGTGTAGCCACGCGCGGGCGGAGCGCCATTCCCGCTCTACCGTCGCCGTGGATATGCCAATGACCTCGGCGACTTCCTCCGTGGTGAGGCCGCCGAAGAAGCGGAGTTCGACGATACGGCTTTGACGAGGGTCGAGCTCTTCAAGCTGTTTCAAGGCGTCATCGAGCGCGACCAAAGTCATCTCTTTCTGGGGAAAATAATTGATAGCTTCTTCCAGGGAGAGTTTACTGGCGTCTCCGCCGCGCTTCTGGGCATGGTGCGCCCGGGCGTGTTCCACGAGGATGCGGCGCATCAATTGGGCGGCAACGCCGAAGAAATGGGCGCGGTTCTTCCAATCCACCCGGGTCTGGTCTACAAGCTGCAAATAGGCTTCATGGACCAAGGCTGTGGCCTGAAGGGTGTGATTCGAGCGCTCGCGGCGCATATAGGCACCGGCAATCCGCCGGAGTTCATTGTAGACGAGGGGCAGAAGATCGTTGGCGGCGCCGGTGCGCCCGTTTTGAAGGTCGGATAGGAGTTGTGTGACCTCGTGCTTCGATGTCTGTTCGGACACTGCTGGTAACTCCGACGGATCGAATCGGACCATTATAGCGATTCCGAGCGCAGAGAGTGGTAGGGACGGGCAGATTCGAACTGCCGACCTGTCGCTTAGGAGGCGACCGCTCTATCCATCTGAGCTACGTCCCCACGCCTCCTTATTCTACCAGCGCTTCAGCCCTTTCCTGCCGATGTCTTTGCGGAATTGCATGCCGTCGAAGTGGATGGAAGCAACGCCGCGATAGGCGTTGTCGATGGCCTGCCGCAGGTCGCCGCCGGAAGCGGTGACCCCCAGCACACGACCGCCGGCTGTTTCGAGACCGGCTGGACCCACGCGGGTTCCCGCTTGGAAGACTACGGCTCCGGAGGTTTCGGCTTCGTCAACTCCGGAAATGGGATCGCCAATGCGTGGCTGCTCCGGGTATCCAGCGGAAGCCATGACAACGCAGACCGATGGATCGGTTTTCCAGTCAAGCTCCACGCCGGCAAGTTCTCGTGAGGCGGCTGCATAGAGCGCGTTGGAGAAACCTCCTTGGATGCGGTGCAACAGGCTTTGCGTTTCGGGGTCTCCAAGACGCACATTGAACTCGAGAACCTTCGGCCCTTGCGGTGTCATCATCAGGCCGGCGTAAAGAAAACCGGTGAATGGTGCTCCGTTGGCGCTCATGTAGTCAATCGCAGGGCGAACCACGCGGTCCATGACGGCGGCTGTTTGTACGGGTGTCAGGATTCGGCCGTCGCAATAGGCGCCCATGCCGCCGGTGTTGGGCCCTTCGTCGTTGTCGCGAATGGCTTTGTGGTCTTGCGACGCCTCCAAGGGGATGACTTGCTTGCCGTCGGAAAGGACGATGAAGCTGGCCTCCTCCCCGTGGAGGAACTCCTCGATGACGATGCGGGGGCCGAGGGTTGAGTGGAGCGTGCGGAGGGCACTCTGGGCCTCCGGTTGATCGTGCGCGATCACCACTCCCTTCCCGGCCGCAAGGCCATCCGCCTTGAGAACAAGGGGATAACTGAACTCGCGGAGGCACTGCATGGCCTGGTCGAGATTTTGCGTCACGCGATATGCTGCTGTTGGAATGGCGGCCTCGACCATGACCTGCTTGGCGAAGATCTTGCTTGCCTCCAGTTGGGCGGCCTTCCGCGTCGGACCGAGGACACGAAATCCCTTGCTTTGGAGGGCGTCGGCGAGGCCAGCGACGAGGGGCGCCTCCGGTCCAACGACGGTAAGGTCAGGCTGGACCGATGCCGCCACCTGAAGGTAACCATCGACGCCAGAACTCGGCGGAGCCAGGCAGGTGGCGACACGAGCCGTGCCAGGATTCCCGGGAGATGCCCAGACTTCCACGCCGGGTTCCAGTGCGAGGCGCCACGCGATGGCGTGTTCCCTGCCTCCGCCTCCGATGACCAATATTTTCAAGTTGCTGCTCCTGGTTGGTTAAAATTGAAGGTAACTACGCATGATGCCAAATCTGGGACGCGCCGTAAAATATGACGTCATCGTCGTGGGCGCCGGCCACGCCGGCTGTGAAGCGGCGCGGGCGTGCGCGCGTATGGGTCTGCGCACGTCCATGATCACGATGAATCTGGATCTCATCGCCCAGATGTCCTGCAACCCGGCGATTGGGGGTATCGCCAAGGGCCACCTTGTGCGGGAAGTGGACGCGATGGGCGGTGTGATGGGAGAAGTCGCGGACGCTGTGGGAATCCAGTTCCGGCTGCTGAATACAAGCCGAGGGCCGGCGGTTTGGTCGCCACGGGCGCAGTGCGACAAGAAACAGTACAGGGTAAGAATGCGAGAGGTGCTGGAGCGCGAGGAGAACCTGCGCATTCTTCAGGCGGAGGTGGCAGGACTTTGGATTGAACAGGATTCGATCTACGGGGTGCATCTGAGAGATGGTAGAAGTATTGCATCGTACGCTGTAATAGTAACTGCTGGTACATTCTTGAATGGGATTGCTCATGTAGGGGAGAAGCAGTACAGTTGCGGTCGCAATGGGGAGGCGCCGTCGCAGCTATTGGGAGAGCAGTTGCGCTCGCTCGGGCTGGAGTGGGCCAGGTTGAAGACGGGGACTCCTCCTCGTCTTGACGGGAGGACGATTGAGTGGGATCGTTTCGAAGCGCAGCATGGGGACTCGGAACCGACACCATTCAGCTTTCTGACGAGAGGGATCGATCGGCAGCAGGTACCATGCTACGTTGCGTATACGACGGAAGAGACACATCGCATCCTGCGCGAGGCTATTCACCGATCGCCGTTGTACAGCGGTCAGATTGAGGGCGTGGGGCCGCGATACTGCCCTTCGATTGAGGACAAGATTGTGAAGTTCCCGGAGAAATTGAGGCACCAGATCTTTCTTGAGCCCGAAGGCCTTGACACTTACGAGGTGTATGTCAACGGTATGTCGACAAGCATGCCGACTGATGTGCAATGCGCCATGGTGGCGAGTGTTCCAGGTTTACAGAATGCGGAAATGATTCGACCTGGCTACGCGATTGAATATGATGCGATCGACCCGCGAGAATTGAACCACGCGCTTATGGTGAGGCGCATCCCGGGGCTGTTTCTCGCAGGGCAGATCAATGGCACGTCCGGATATGAGGAGGCTGCATGTCAAGGACTAGTTGCGGGATTGAATGCCGGCTGTTGGCTGGGAGGGATGGAGCCGTTGTTGGTTGGCCGGTCGGAGGGGTATACAGGCATCCTGGTGGACGACCTGGTAACGAAGGGGGCGGAGGAGCCATACCGGATGTTCACCTCGCGCGCGGAGTTTCGATTGCACCTGCGCATTGACAACGCCGATGAGCGGCTGACACCAATCGTTCGGCGCTGTGGGATTGTATCATCGGAGCGTTGGATGCTGTATGAGAAGAAGCAGACACAGAAATCTCGTGTCCTTTCCTTTCTTTGCGAGCATCGCGTGAATACTGCGGAGCTTGCGCTTGCGGTGGATGACCGGCCTACATATGCCGTTTGGCTCCGGCGTCCTGCGGCGAGTATTCAAGTAATCCTGGGTGTGATCCGAGAGTTCCTCGGGGAGGAACCTGCCCCGGGTTTGCTGACGACGATTGAGACAGAATTGAAGTATGCCGGCTACATTCAACAACAGCACCGTCAGATGGAGCGCCTTCGAGATTCCGAGGATCGGCGGATTCCGGACACGATGGAGTTCGGGGCGATCCCGGGGATCAGTCGAGAGGTTTCAGAGAAATTAAGGCGGGTACGTCCGGAGACGTTAGGGCAGGCTGGCCGTATCCCAGGGGTGACACCAGCGGCGATTGCTGTCCTGGCGGTGTACATCGACCTGCATAAACGGGCCGTATGAGCGATTTCACCGCGTTGCTGCTGGAAGAACTCGGTGCGGAGTGTCCTGTGAGCAGGGAGCAGGCAGCGCTCCTGGAGTCGCACTATCAAGCTCTCCTGAGGTGGAACAAGGTTCTGAACCTTACGCGCATCACGGAGGTGGCTGAGGCTGTACGACGGCACTATTGCGAGTCTATTTTTCTCGCGTTTCAGTTGCCCTCGGGACCTCTCAAAGTGGCAGATATCGGCTCGGGTGGTGGTTTTCCCGGGATTCCGGTCGGATTGGTGCGGCCTGAGACCAGTGTCACGCTGGTGGAATCCCATCAGCGGAAGGCCGTGTTCTTGCGGGAGGCTACGAGAGGACTTCCAAATGTTAATGTGGCCTCGGTGCGGTCTGAGATGTTGCCTCAGGGGTCATTTGATTGGGTGGTATCGCGGGCCGTTCGGTGGGCGGATGTGCTTGGCCTGGGGGTGGCGGCGAACGCGGCGCTCTTGATGTCCGTCGCGGATGCGGAGGGATTGCAGGCAGAGGCTGATGGGTGGGTAGTGGACGATATTCGGAGTCTGCCTTGGAATGAGGAATTGGTTGTGGTCAAAGCGAGGGTGGTGGAGTGAGTAGCGTCGGTTGGCGTGTTGCACGCCACTGGTGCGCATGCATCCATCCGCGAGGTGCCGCGCCCTTCGGTGGGCACTGGAGAGAGACGGATGAGTGTTCCACGTGGAACGTGATGTAGTCTAGTGAAGCCATGTCGATTCGAGGGCTGAAGTCTATTGGTATGTAGGACCGTAACTCCCTTTGGGTTGCAGGTTATGCTTCGGCTGTGTGGTGCGCCGCTGTTGTGGGCGTCTCTCAATGCGGCGGCTTTTGCCGGAAGTGACGAAGGTGGAGGAAGGAAGGGCACGGGCGTGGTAGGGGCCCAGCGGGTGTTCCACGTGAAACGTAATATGTTTGGCAATCCACACAAGTCCGGAGCGGTCAAGTGCAACAGAAGGGACCGCGAAGGGGAAGTTTCCGCCCAATTTAGAGTGTGGAGTACCGGCGAAACTGGGAGAGGGCGGTCCCGATTCAGAAACTGCCGCTGTGCCTGAAGTGCTTGGGAAACTTCGGGCGTGCTATCTTGTGCGCTGGTCCGACTGGCTCGTGTCGCGTCTGGCCGAACAGGGTCCGGTGGCAATTCGGCGTGCTCGTGAGAGCAAGTGCTTCCAAACAAGCTCACAAATCAACGTTCCACGTGAAACCTCCAGCCACTCCAAACCCGAGCGTGCTAGCATAAGGTTTCCCGAACACCTCTCCACCATGGCAAAAGTAATCGCCATCACAAACCAAAAGGGCGGCGTCGGAAAGACTACAACCGCCATCAACCTGGCCGCGTCGCTCGCCGCCAATGATCTCCGCGTTCTCCTGATCGACATTGACCCACAAGGAAACGCAACGACCGGCTTGGGTATCCCCAAAGAACCTGATCAACTCACCACCTATCACGCTCTCATCGCCGACACGCCAATTTCGGAGATTCTGCGGGCTACCCTCTGCGACGGCCTTACTATCGTCCCCGCGGATAGAAACCTCGTGGCAGCCAACATTGAACTGGTGGAACTGCCCGACCGCGAAAGCCGGTTGCGGAGCAAACTCGATCAACCGCGCGCCCAGTACGACTTCATCCTGATCGACTGCCCTCCAGCCCTTGACCTTCTCACGCTGAACGCTCTCGTCGCCGCGGATTCCGTATTGATCCCCATTCAGTGCGAGTTCTTCGCCCTCGAAGGGATCTCGCAGCTTATGGACACCATCGACCGCGTGCGGGACTCTTTTGGGCACGAACTCCACCTCCAGGGGATTCTTCTCACAATGTACGACGAACGGACGAACCTCACCCGCCAGGTGGCCGACGATCTCAACGAGTTCTTTGGACCGCAGGTCTTCCGGACCATTATCCCCAGGAACATACGCCTAGCCGAAGCTCCCAGCCACGGTAAGCCGATCCTGCTCTATGACCCGCGCTCCAAAGGAGCCGAGTGCTATATCAAACTTGCCAAGGAAATCCTCACGAATGAACAAGCCGCAGGACAATCCACGCAAAGTGCTGGGTAAAGGACTGGCCGCGCTGCTGCCTACTAAGCCATCTACGCCGGTCCCGGTAGCCGCCGCGCCACCACCGGAGAGACCTTCAACACCCGCCGGTCCCGTCCTGTTGCCGATTGACCGCATCGACCCGAATCCTCTCCAGCCGCGCACCGTATTCCAGCCCGACCGGCTCCGGGAGTTGGCGCAGTCCATCGAAGCGAATGGAATTATCCAGCCGCTGATCGTGCGGCAAAAGGGGGATCGCTACGAGTTGATCGCTGGAGAGCGGCGCTGGCGGGCCGCACGCCTTGCGGGATATCCTGAGGTACCCGTGGTGGTTCAGACCACCTCCAACGACCACCTGCTCGAGGTTAGCCTCATCGAGAACATCCAACGCGAGGACCTGAATCCCATCGAGGTCGCGCAGGCTTTTGACCGACTCCACAGGGAGCATCAACTCAGCCACGAGGACATTGCCCGGAGAACCGGGAAGGACCGAACCAGCGTCACCAATACCCTCCGCCTGCTCAAACTGCCCGCGGACGTTCAACTGCTCGTAGCCGAGCACCGGCTTTCCATGGGCCATGCGAGGGCCCTGCTCGGTCTGCAATCTCCCGACATGCAGCGCCAGCTTGCCGAGAAAGCCGCCTCGCAGGGTATGTCCGTACGACAGGTGGAGCGGACGGTCCAGAAGATGACGGAAAGCCGGGAGGACAAGCCCGCGGAGGAGCAGAAGCAGGACCCGAATGTCCGGGCTGCCGCTGAAGAACTCGAGCGCGCCTTAGGCACTCGCGTACGGATCGTCGAAAAATCGGAGAAGAGGGGAAAGATCGAAATCGAGTATTTCAGCCAGGATGAGCTACACCGGCTCTATACGCTGATTACAGAAGGGAAGGAATAGCAGAGGCTGGTGCCGGCGGTAGGAGTTGAACCTACGACCTACGGATTATGAGACCGTCGCTCTAACCACCTGAGCTACACCGGCACGACGATAGGCCACCTACCAGCCTACTGAACGTGCAGGGGAAAGTCAATATCGGACAACCATATCCTTTTTCCCGCCTCTGGATGGTGAAGCCATTTGACACCGTCTGCCCCCCTCCAGTAGATTCGTCAATGTGACCGATCCCGTAGTCTCCTTCGAGGGGGTCTCCAAGAGCTATCCCATCTACGACTCCCCCGGAGACCGCCTCAAGGAATTGCTCACCTTCAACCGGATGCGCTACCACCGCGACTTTTGGGCACTGCATGACGTGACCTTCCAAATCAATCGAGGAGAGACCTTCTGTGTCATCGGGGAGAATGGATCCGGAAAGAGTACACTGCTGCAAATCATCGCCGGGATCCTCGCCCCCACCAGCGGAACCGCGAGGATACAGGGGCGCGTCGCAGCCCTGCTGGAGCTCGGATCCGGCTTCAACCCCGAATTCAGCGGCCGCGATAACGTCTACCTAAACGCAGCGATCCTGGGCCTCCCCTCATACGAAATCGACCGCCGCTACCACGACATAGCCGCCTTCGCCGAGATCGGGGAGTTCATCCATCAACCAGTGAAAACCTATTCCAGTGGGATGGTGGTTCGGCTCGCGTTCTCGGTCGCGATCCACGTGGATCCGGAGATCCTCCTGGTGGACGAGGCGCTCGCCGTGGGGGACATTTATTTCCGGCAGCGCTGCATGCGCAAAGTTCACGACCTCCGGCAGAAAGGGGTAACCATCGTGTTTGTGTCGCACGCGATCGGGGACGTGAAAGCAATCGGGGACCGGACCATGTGGCTCGACAAGGGCTCCATACGGGAAATCGGACTAACCGACGCCGTGGTCGCCAAGTATCTGGGCGCAATGGTGGAGAAGGATTCCGCCTACATTCAACAGAAGAAGCCAGCGCGAGGAGTGGCGCTTGCTGCTAGCAAAGCACCTGAAATTGTCGATACCATCCCCAACATAGACCATCGTTATGGCGACGGACGTGCGGAAGTGATCGGAATCACGGTTCTCGATGAGTTCGGCCGTCCTCTTCACCTGCTCGAGCCCGCCTCCCGCATTGTGGTTCGAATCAGCATCCGCGCAAACGAGGAGATCGATCTTCCCATTGTTGGCTTCATGCTTCGAAACCATTTAGGTATCGACTTCGCGGGCACGAATACCGCCAGGGAAGGGCATCAACTCCCACCAATGGCCCCTGGCGATATCTTCACGATAGACTTTCACCTCGATCTGCCGGAACTCTACCCCGGCTTCTTCTCCTTCTCCCCCGCGGTCGCGGACGGTACGCTGCATCACTATTCGAACTGTGACTGGATCGACAATGCAATTACTTTGCAGATGGGTCATTCCGAAGGCCAGATCTATGGCTATCTCCACCTGTCCTGCCGTGTGGAAGTAAACGCGACCCTTCAAAGACCTGCCCGTACCCCGGAGCCTTCCCTTGGCTGAATTCACCGGCGAGCGAGTGGTGCCCGGCCAGGTCGATCCGGATCTTTGGAACGAACACCTTGCACGATACGGTTTTGCCTCGCGTCTTGCCCGGCAGAAACGGGTTCTCGACCTTGCTTGTGGCGCCGGCTACGGATCGGCGGAGTTGGCCGCGGTTGCTCGCGCCGTCACCGGAATTGATGTTTCCTCCGACGCTGTCACCTACGCCAAAGAACACTACTCTCTGCCCAACCTCACCTTCCAATGCGCCTCGGCGGACGCCATCCCGCACCCCGATCAGAGCTATGACCTCATCGTGGCTTTTGAGGTGATCGAACATCTCGAGAGCGCTCGCGCCCTCCTTTCCGAAGCGCGCCGTCTTCTCGCGCCAGGGGGGCAGTTCATCGTCTCCACCCCCAACAGGCTCTATTACCAGGAGACCCGCCGGCTATCAGGCCCCAACCCCTTCCATGTCCACGAGTTCGAGTTTGAAGAGTTCCGCTCTATGCTGGGTGAATACTTCCCCCATGTTTCCCTCTTTCTCCAAAACCACATTAGTAGTATCGTCTTCCAGCCAGCGGAGATGGCCGGATCCACGGAAGTCCGTATGGCTGAATCACATGCCATACCTACAGAGGCGCATTTTTTCCTCGCTGTCTGCGCGCTGAAGCCGCAGACCGGATCTCCTACATTTGTCTACCTTCCCTCCACATCCAACGTCCTCCGCGAGCGGGAACACCATATCCAGCTCCTGGAACACGAGCTTGCCGCCAAGACCCAATGGCTGGAGAAGGCGCTCGCCGATCACCAGCAACTCGTGCACGAACACGAGGCCCAAACAGAAGAACTCAAGCAACGCAACCGCTGGGCCGAGGAGTTGAATGGCCGGCTCAAAGCCGCCTCCGAACGCATCGTCCAATTGCAGGACGAACTTACCGTCGAACAGAAGGCCTACGAAGCAAAGGTAGAGGAACTCCATCAGGACATCGCCTCGAAAACCAAATGGGCTCTTGATACCGAGGAGCGTCTCACCGCCGAACTCAACGGAAAACTCAAGGAACTCGCGGAGTGCGTAGAGATCCTTCACCAGACGGAAGCCCAACTGGAGGAAAGGACGAACTGGGCGCTAGCTCTCCAGGCCCAACTCGACCGGCTGGAGGCGAAGGTGAGCGCCGTCTCCGCCTCCCGCTGGCACCGCCTCGGCAGGACGCTGGGGCTTGGCCCGGAGTTGACCAAGTCCTGATATGCGAACGGTTGTCCGCCTGTTGAAGGGTCTGCCCCTTCTGCTGCTTTCCCCCATCCTGCTTGTGGCCTCGCTGTTGTGGCTGCTGCTTGCCGATGTCTTCTTTCTGCTGTTCGGGCGAAGGAGGAAGCCTGGCGACACGCTGCCCCGTAACACAGCAGCTACGGTTGTGATCCCAAACTGGAATGGCCGCGACCTGCTGGAGAAGTACTTACCCAGTGTTGTTACGGCGCTTGCGGGAAACCCCGGGAACGAAATACTCGTTGTGGACAATGGATCCACGGACGGAAGCGTGGCTTATCTGCGCGAACACTTTCCAACGGTTACCGTCCTGGCCCAACCCACCAATCTCGGCTTCGGCGGTGGCTCCAATGCCGGCTTCCGTGCCGCGCGCAACGACATCGTCGTGCTGCTCAATAGCGACATGCGCGTCGCACCGGACTTTCTCCAGCCCTTGCTGGAGGGCTTCAACGACGGCAAAGTCTTCGCGGTCTCGTGCCAGATCTTCTTCACTGATCCCGCCAAGGCGCGGCAAGAGACCGGCCTCACGCAGGCCTGGTGGAATAATGGACGGATCGGGGTCCGTCACCGGCTGGATGATGCAGTAAGCGACATCTATCCTTGCTTCTACGCCGGAGGCGGCTCCAGCGCCTATGACCGCAGGAAATTCCTCGAACTCGGCGGATTCGACCCGCTCTTCCACCCCTTTTATCTCGAGGATACGGACCTGGGGATACAGGCCTGGAAGCGCGGATGGAAAGTTTACTATCAGCCTCGGAGTGTAGTCTGGCATGAGCATCGCGGGACTATAGGGCGGACACACAAGCCGGACTACATCAACACCATCGTCCAGAAGAATTTTCTTCTCTTCCTCTGGAAGAACATCCACGAAAGCCGCAGGCTGCTCCACCACTTCGCACGAACCTGCGCCGACGCGTTTCTTACCTACATGGCCGGGCCGTCGCCTGAACGAACCAGTTGTCCGGCAATCTGGCGAGCCTTTCGACAGCTCCCGGGGGCGGTTTCCAGCCGCTGGCGGGCCCGCAGCCTCGCCGTCACCACAGATACCGAAGCTTTCCGGCGTCCCCTTGGCGCTTACTTCCACGACCGCTTCGGAACTCACCCGCTGAACCCCAAGCAACTCTCTGTTCTCTTCCTGTCTCCTTATGCAATCTATCCCCCGATCCATGGCGGCGGCGTCTTCATGTACGGCACGACGAACGCGCTTGCCTCGCGCTGCCTTCTGCACCTGATTGCGGTGCTCGACGAGGAGTGGCAAATCCCACAACATGATCCGCTTGCCTCGCGCTGCGCCTCCGCGAATTTCCTCGTGCGGCCGGACGCGAAGGCATTCACGTTCGGCGCCATCCAGCCTCATGCAGTCACGGAGTTCGCCAACGCCGATCTCGAATGGATGATTCACCGAACTGTCTACCTGAACAAAGTTGACGTCCTCCAAATCGAGTACACCAACATGGGGCAGTATGCGGGACAGTTCCGCAATATTGTTACTGCGCTGTTTGAGCACGACGTCTACTTCCAATCCATCGGCCGTGGACTGGCAAAATCCGGATCCGCCTCACGGAAAGCCAGCGCTGCCTTCGAGTACCTGCGCGCTCTCCGTTACGAACTGCGCACACTCCCGGGAATGGACCTGGTCCAGGTCTGCAGCAAAGAGAACAAAGACTATCTCCTCAGCTTTCTGCCTGCTCTGAAGGACCGCATCGATGACACGCTCCGCGCGGGCATCGATACCAGCCAGTACACGATGCACACAGGCGAGCGTGAGCCGTCCACCATGCTCTTCCTGGGCAGCTTCCGCCACATCCCCAACCAGGAAGCCCTCGATTGGTTCGCCAAACTCGTGCTGCCTCGCGTGGTCGAACGCTGCCCGCAGGCAAAGCTGGTGATTATCGGTTCCGATCCCCCGCCCCGCCACTCGCTGCCCGTCAACGACAACAACATCGAGATCCGTGGGTTCGTCGAGAACCTTCATGAACCCTTCGCCCGCTACGCCGTCTTTGTCTGCCCGATTCTGAGCGGCTCCGGAGTCCGCGTGAAGCTTCTGGAAGCATTTTGCACAGGGATTCCCGTCGTATCCACTTTCCTGGGCGCAGAGGGTCTCACCGCTGTTGACGGGGAGATTTGCCGCCTGGCGGACGATCCTGGCGAATTCGCAAGCCGTATTCTCGAGCTTTTCGACCGTCCGGGAGAGGCGCGCGAGATGGTGCGCCGCGCCCACAGCTACGTCATCATGGAACGTGACATCACCCGCATGACCGAGAAGTTGCTGGACAGCTACCGGTCCGCTCTACGCCGGAAGCGGGAAGCCGCCTCTACTTCGCCGGAGCCTTAGCGACCAATTCCTTCTTCAACCGGTCGGTAATCTTCCGCGCGGCCCGGTCCAAGGAGTCCGAAGAGGTGTTCTTCGGGGGCTCATAGACGGACCAGACCACTTTCTTTGTGGTACGGTCCACCAGGAACACCATCCCGCGCCCTCTGCGGAAGGTGGACATGGGATTCGCCGGCGCGCCGCTCTCCTTGATGGCTCCCTCGCCGGAATCCTCGTCCTTTTCCTTCTCAGCGGCTTTTTCCGGGGGATACAGTTCCGCCATCTTACTCTCAAAGGCAGGGCCCAGCGAATCCGTAAAGACCGCGTCGGCTGCTTTGGGGTCGGTGACCACGACATAGAGATCCGCCGCCGATAAATGATTCGCCAGGTACTGATCCATGCCATTCGACATCGGCAGCATGTACACAGACTTCACCCGGACAAGATCGGCGTTCGCGGCAAAGATCGCGGGAAGAATCAAAACTGACAACAGCCAGCGCATCGCTTCTATGGTAGCGCCTCGCGCAGCACAGGGTAGAACTGCACGAATACGTTATCAGCGGCTCCGTGCTGGTTATGGCAGCTCCAGCAAGCCTCTTTGCGAAACGGGGCCGAATCCGCCATGGGCTTTCCGCCCTCGCCTATGAAGTTGAAGTAGGCCCATTTCTCGGGGAACCTCTTTTCGTCCTTGAGCGCGACCTCAATCCCGATGGGCGCCGCTTCGAACGAACCCAGCCGGTTGATGGATTCCTTGGTTCCCTTCTCAAAGACTTCCATCACCATCATCGTCTTATCCGGGAACTTCCGGTTCTTCCGGAAATACCTGTGGGCGTCCCTCTGGACATAGATGTTGTGATAGTTCATCCGCGGCTTTTCCTGGCCCTCCGTGTAGCCCATGCCCAGATTAGCCCCGACGAACATCCATTCCCGCCACCCCTCCGTCCGCGCCAGCCGTCCGCTTGCGGTGTACTTCGGACCAGGCATTTCCGGCTCGCCGGAAGACAGCGTCACCGGTATCAAAAGCAGAAGCATCGCGACGCGCATACCCTCCACCCTACCGCTTTTCGAGGAGCGGCCGCAGCGCCTTCATCACATTTCCCGCGACAATCCGGTTGCCCGGCGCCAGTGGATGTAATCCGTCCTTCTGCATCAAGTCCGGATGCAGTGCCACTCCATCGAGCAGAAACGGCAGCAGCGGCACACGATGCTTCCGTGCCAGTTCGGGATAGATGCGGTCAAACTCCTTGATATAGTCCGGCCCGTAGTTGCGGGGCAGGGTAATCCCAGCTAGAAGCACCTTCACCCCTGCTTCTTGCAGCTCCCCAATGATCAGGTCCAGGTTTTCACGCGTCTTCGCTACCGGGATGCCTCGCAACCCATCGTTGGCCCCCAATTCCAGAATCACGATTCGCGGCTTATCGGCCAGCACGGTACCGATGCGCTCCACACCGCCGCTCGAGGTATCCCCGCTTACTCCTTCGTTCACCACGCGGTAGCGGTAGCCTTCCGCGTCCAACTCCTTCTGGAGGAAGTCAGGAAAACTCAGCCCCGCATCGACGCCAAAGCCCGCAGTGAGGCTGTCGCCGAAGGCCACAATCACGGGCCGGTCATCCGCCGGAGCTGCTGCCTTTGCCGCCGGTGGCGGAGCCTTTCGCTGCTCCACCGGCGGCGTTTCCTTACCGCACCCGGCCAAAGCAACCAGCGTCAAAAGAAGGTAAGTGCGCACGCAATGCCATAATAAGAAGTTGTAGAGGTGAATGTCGAACCAACCCGCTCCGCGGCCAGCCATTCTGGTATCCGGTCTTACCAAGTCGATCACGAACGGAGCAAACACCGTGGAGATTCTCCGCGGCATCACCTTTGCGGTGCCGCGGGGCCAGTTCATCGCTATCATGGGGCCTTCGGGCAGTGGCAAGAGTACTCTCCTTGGCCTGCTTGCCGGCCTTGACACGCCAACGGCGGGCAGCATCGTGCTCGATGGACAGGAGATTGCGGGGCTTGCCGAGGACAGCCTTGCCGTGATCCGCGGGCGCAAGATCGGCTTCGTTTTTCAGTCCTACCAGCTCATCCCGACGCTCACCGCTCTCGAAAACGTTCTCCTGCCGCATGAACTGGCGGGTGAAGCTAACGGCCTCGGGCGCGCCCTGGAACTTCTCGAGAATGTCGGACTGACAGAGCGCCGCGATCATTACCCAATCCAGCTTTCCGGAGGTGAGCAGCAGCGCGTCGCCCTGGCGCGTGCCTTCATGGTGCGCCCGCCAATCCTCATGGCGGATGAACCAACCGGCAACCTCGACTCAGCCAACGGCGAGCACGTGCTGGAACTTCTGCTTTCCATGAACCGCAGGGAGGGCACGACACTGGTTCTGGTGACCCATGACGCGACGCTGGCCGCCCATGCCGACCGAATCCTCCGGCTCAAAGACGGAGTCATCGTCGGAGACGAGCTTCGTGCCTGATCGTTTCTCTCTTTCCACCGCCCGCAAGATTGCCTGGCGCGAGGCTCGCGCCTCCTCCACGCGCTTCCTCTTTGTGATCCTCGCCGTTTCGCTCGGCGTCGGCGCGCTCACCGGAGTCCGCGGCTTTAGCCAGTCATTTCGCGGCATGCTGATGCGGGACGCGCGCCAATTGATGGCGGCGGACATGACCGTGCGTACCTTCGCTCTCCCTACCCCCGCGCAGCAGTCCGTCCTCGACAGACTCGCAAAATCCGGAGTGGACCAGACCGACATCACCGAGACGGTTTCCATGCTTTCGGTTTCTTCCCAGAGCACGCCGGTGCTCGTGTCCATCAAGGCCGTGGATCCGGCCGTCTACCCGTTCTACGGCACACTGAAACTGAATCCGCCGGTCACTCTGCGGCAGGCGCTGCAACCGGATGCCGTCGCCGTTTCCGACGATCTCCTGGTCCGGCTCGACATCAGGACAGGAGACACCGTCAAACTTGGCGAGGCGAACTTCCGCATCGCAGCCGTGGTCACCGCGGAACCCGACCGCATGGCCGGCAGCCTCAATGTAGGCCCGCGTATCCTCATGAGCCGCGCCGGGCTTGACCGCACTGGCCTCATCACGCTCGGCAGCCGCGCCGCCCAGCGCGTTCTCTTTCGCTTTGAACCCAACTCCGTCCCCGTCGCGCAGGCCCGCGCGGAGTTGAAAGAAGCCTTCCCGGATGCGCAGATCATTGATTACCGCGAAACACATCCGCTGATTACCCGCGGCCTCGACCGCGCTACCACCTTCCTGAGCCTCGTCAGCCTCATCGCCCTCATTGTCGGAGCGCTCGGCGTGGCGATGGCCATGCATTCCCACCTCCAGCAGAAGATGGACACCATCGCCGTGATGAAATCCATCGGAGCGCGCTCGGGGCAGATCATGACCATCTACACGCTCCAGACCCTGATGCTCGGGCTTCTCGGCGGGACGGCCGGTATTGTCGTCGGGCTTGCGGTGCAGCGTGTCTTCCCGCAACTGATCGCGCGCTATTTTCAAATCGATCCCGGCTTTCATTGGGATCCCGGTTCCGCGCTACAGGGTTTGGCCACGGGGGTCCTCACTACGCTGCTCTTCACCCTGCCGCCGCTGCTGAGCATCCGCACCATCCGTCCCAGCATCATCCTGCGGCGCGAGATGGAAGACGCGCGCCCTCACTGGCGCGATCGCCTGAAAAGCGGCCGGACAGCCGCCATTGCCGGCGCTGTGATTGTCGCAGGCATCCTTGCCATTGTCTGGTGGCTTAGCGAATCCCTGCGCGTCGGCCTCTACTTCGTCGGCGGATTCCTGGTGAGCATCGTCATTCTTGCCGCTATCGCCAGCGGCATCCTCGCCCTGCTCCGCCGCGCCGCGCGCTCGAGCCAGCAGGCGCTGCCCGCGACCATCCGGCATGGACTGGCCAATATCTACCGGCCCGGCAACCAGGCCTCGGCCCTGCTGGTCGCCCTCGGCCTGGGGGTCATGTTCACGCTCACGGTCTACCTGGTGCAGAAGTCGATGCTCATCCAGATCGCCAACAGCGCCCCGCCGGGAATGCCGAATGTTTTCCTCATCAACATCACCTCGCTCGAACGCGATGGCATTGCGGACATGCTTCACCATCAGAAGGGCATTCAAGGTCCGGCCGAAGTAATCCCTATTGTTTCGGCGCGCATGCTTCGTGTCGACGGTACGCCCGTTCAGGACTTGCCATTGAAGGGCTTCTCCCGCCGCTTCCGCCAGAGCCGTTCCGTTACCTGGAGTGATTCGCTCAACCCGCAGACCGTAGTTACCGAGGGCAAGTTCTGGGGACCAAAAGACACCGCGCAATCCACCGGCATTCAACTCTGCGCCGGCGAGGTGGCGGCGAAAGCCCTTTCTGTCAAGCCGGGAACTCGCATCGACTGGATCGCCGGCGGACGCACCTTCACTGCCCAAGTGGCCTGCGTCTATCGCAGCGAAGCTGTTCGCATCGGCTCCAACCTGGAATTCCTTTTCATCCCGGGCGCACTCGACGGCATCCCCGCGCTTCATTTTGCCGCCATCCGCATGCAGCCTGCTTTGGTCGCGCAACTCCAGCGAGATGTGTTCCGCCGCTTTCCAACGGTTACGGTAATCAATGGGGCGGATGTGCTCGCCATCATTCAGGACGTGGTGGATCAGATCGCGCTCGTGGTGCGGTTTATCTCCTTCTTCGCAATTCTCTCCGGCGCGATCATTCTTGCCTCGAGCGTTGCCGGAACACGATTCCGCCGCATCCGGGAGGTGGTGATCCTCAAGACGCTCGGCGCCACGCGCCGCCGCATCGCGGGCATCTTCTCCGTCGAGTTTCTCCTGCTGGGCGCTGTCGCCGGCATTTTGGGAAGCTTTCTTGCGACGGGCTTTTCGCTACTCGTGTTGAAGCGCCTCTTTCAGGTGGACTACCGCTTCGATCCGTGGCCCCACCTCGCGGCGATTCTGCTTACCGCACTGCTTGCCAACATCGCCGGCTGGCTGGCCAGCCATCGCATTTTGCAACAGAAGCCTCTGGAGGCTTTGAGGGACAGCTTATGAATACCTACGACGCCCTGCTTCTGGTCGGCTTCGGAGGCCCGGAGAAGCCCGAAGACGTCATGCCCTTCCTTGAAAACGTCACCCGAGGCCGTGGCGTACCCCGCGAGCGTCTGCTGGAAGTGGCGGAGCATTACCATCATTTCGGAGGCGCCAGTCCGATAAACGGCCACTACCGGGCGCTACTCGCCGCGCTCGAAAAAGAACTCACGACGCACGGTATGCCGACGCGGCTCTATTGGGGCAATCGCAACTGGCATCCCATGCTCGCCGATACCTTGCGACAGATGAAGCAGGACGGCGTCCGCCGGGCGCTTGCTTTCGTTACCTCCGCCTTCAGTTCCTATTCCGGGTGCCGGCAGTACAAAGAGAACATCGCCGCCGCGCGCGCCGCCGTGGGGGAGGGCGCGCCCGAGGTGGTCAAGATCCGTGTCTTCTCCGAACATCCGGCGTTTCTCGAAGTCATGCGCCAGCAGGCTTTCGACGCATTGCAGCGCCTGTCTTTGAACCTTCGGCCGGATGCGATGCTGCTGTTCTCCGCGCACAGCATTCCGATGTCCATGGCGAGCACCTGCCGCTACGTGCAACAACTCGAGGAAGCTTCGGCGGCCATCGCACGTCTGCTGAAGCGCGAGCAGTACCGGCTGGTCTACCAGAGCCGCAGCGGCTCGCCCACGCAACCGTGGCTCGAGCCTGACATCCTCGATGCGCTCCGCCAATACCATGCCGAAGGCGGCAAGGCTGTGGTGGTGGTTCCAATTGGGTTCGTTTCGGACCACATGGAAGTTCTCTACGACCTCGATGAAGAAGCGCGTAAACTCTCAGAGGAACTCGGTCTGACGATGGTCCGCGCCGGCACTGCCGGGACCCATCCTTACTTCGTCCGCATGGTTCGCGAACTCATTCTGGAACGCATGGAGGGCGGAGGTGTGATCCCAGGCCTGTGCACACCCGAATGCTGCCCGCCCCCGCCGAGGCGGCCTGCTATGCGCTAAGTCACAACTTCAGCTATCGTAAAGTCATGGGAGACATAGTTCTCGACCTGAACCAGCCGGTTCCCCTCACTGCCGATGAAGATGAGGAGGTTCTCGCTGCCATTGACCGTGGCGTACAGGCCGCTGACGAGGGGCAGACTGTGCCACTCGAGGAAGTGCGAACCCTGATCCCGCATTGGCTTTCCAAGTCCGCCTCTCGCAGCCAGCGCTCGTAGATCTCGAGGAAATCTTCGAGTATTGCGTCGAGCATTTTCCCTCGCTCGCGGAGAGCTTCGCCACTGAACTGCTGAACCACATTGAGACCCTTGGCGTTTTCCCCCATATGGGCTCCCCAGTCCGCGGAAGACGCGGCATCCGCAAGATTTTCCACACGCCATTCACCATCTACTACCGTATCGAGGAAAGCAGCCAGACGGTTTCGATTTTGCATATCTGGCACGGACGGCGCCGCAAACCGGAACTATAGTAGTAGATTATCTGCCACTTGTGGTGGTGGAATAACGACTACAGGTCAGGCCGGGAAAAAACCGGCACTTCCCCGCCCAGAAACCCCGCAAAATCCTTGGCCGCAAACCGCAGCCCCACGAAAAACGCCCCAAACGCAGCGTACACCGCGCTCACTTCATCAAACCGCATCTCGTAGATCAGCTTTTTGAACACCAGCGAATCGTCGGCGAACAGGTCCACGCCCCATTCCCAATCGTCGAACCCGATCGAGCCGGTGATGATCTGCCGTACCTGCCCGCCGTAGCGACGCCCCACCATGCCGTGCTCGTGCATCATGCGGGCGCGATCCGCCATCGGTTCCATGTACCAGTTTTTGTGTTCGCCGCGCTTGCGGTCCATCGGGTAGAAGCACACATAGCGCGCCGCCGGGATGTCGGGAAACAATCGCGAGGCCATCGCCTCGCGCTGCCGCCGCAGCACCTCTTCGACCCCGGCATTCCACTCTTCGCTGTGCGGCGTCACGCCCCTCTCGGCGAGCGAGGCATACGTCTTGCCTGTGGATTCATACAATCCCAACTCCACCACGGACACGTACGAATTCACCGGCTCCAGGTATTCTGAAAGCCGCAGCCGTGACACGGCCATTTGCGCCGCCGCGAGCTCCTCGAAATCCTTGCGGAAGTGAATGAGCATCAGGTCACACTTGTGCCCCAGCATGGCGTAGGCAGCGCTCGACTTCCCGTCCGCCAGCGCGCCGGCGGCCTCGCCCACAATCTCCTGCTTCTCCTTCTGTGGAAGCGCACGCCAGGCGCTCCACTTCACGCGCATCATCTGGTGCAAAACGGCTGCCCCCTCCAGGGTCAGCGGTACGGCCGGTAATGCTTGACTCATTGTCCTTTTATGATGCCATTTCCCCGTTGTGCCGCACTTTGAACTTCAGCGAGTGGACAGGCGCGTCAACAGCACCGAGTCGAGTTCCATCACCGTTGCTCAGTATTCCGTCCAGTGGCCGGTGCGGAACCCGATGAAATCGTCGAACCCCTGGGCATGGGGGACGAACGGGTAAACTTCGCCCAGATGCCACTTGCCGATGATGGCGGTGCGGTAGCCCGCCGGGCGCAGCGCCTCGGCAAGGGTGATCTCGCTCGTCCGCATCGTCTCGCGCCCGCTTGTTACGCCGTGCACGCCGGAGCGCAGATGATAACGCCCGGTAAGCAGGCTCGCGCGGGTGGGCGCGCAGACGGGAGAGACATAGAACCTCGTGAACTCGACGCTCTGCCGCGCCAGCGCATCCAGGTTCGGCGTCTTTCATGATGAGCAACACGTTCGGGCGGCTTTGCGCGGCAAGCGGGCGGGCGGCAGCCGCGGCGGACAGCCCGCCGGGCAACTGCCGCCTTGTGGTCCGCATGGCTATGCTTTCGGCTTGTAGGCGATGCAGTCGATTTCGACTTTCATCGTGTCGTTGGCGAACTTCGTCTCGACGGTGGTGCGCGCCGGTTTCGCCTCGCCGAAGAATTCGGCATACACCGAATTCATCGCGTTGAAATCACGCCCGTCCTTGAGAAACACCGAGCACTTCACCACGTCGGCCATGCTTGCCCCGGCGGCTGTCAGGATGCGCTGAATGTTGGTCAGCGTGACGCGCGTCTCGTGCTCAATGGTTCCAAAGGAGAACTCGTTTGTCACGGAATCAATGGGCCCCTGGCCGGCGACGAAGATGAAGTCGCCGGCGCGGACCGCGGGCGAATACGGCCCGCGCGGCTTTGGACTGTCGGATGGATAGATGCGTTCAATCATTGTCTATCCATCCTACCTTGCGGTTTGCCCGGTGGCCTACCCGTCGGTCTTTTTGCGGCGCGTTGTGGTCTTGCGCGCGGGCTTCGGACCATTGGCGGCCTTACGCGGAGCACGTTTGCGCACGGGAGCCGGCTTCGGCGGCGGAGGATTCGGCTCCATCATCGTCGGCTGCCCTTCCACGTAGGGTTGGGGTCCATCTTCCTCTTCCTCCGGTTCCGGCAGTTCCGGCTCCGGCGGCAATGCGGGAGGGTAGAACTCGGCGCCCAGGTACACCGTGGCGCCCTTTTCGTGCCGTTCCAACCGCACCACGAAGCTGTCCTGCGCGAAGGTGAGGAACTCGAAGAATTCCTGGAACCCGTAGGTGTGGATGTCGAACTGCGGAAACTCCTCCGCCAACCACGCGGCGAGTTCGTCCGAGGGACGGCCATCCTCCATCTCCAGACGATGGATTTCCAGCACCTCACGCAACACGGGCAGGGCCTCTTCCGGCTTCACCACCGGACCCGACGGTCCCTTGCGCTCAATGGTGTAGTGCCCGCCGTGGCCTTTGGCTTCCACCAGGCCCGCCTTCTTCAACTTGTCGACGAATTCCGAAAAGCTGTTGCAGCCATAAGCCTTCTCGGAAAACGCCGGGTCCAGTTGCAGCATGGTGGACTTCAGCAGCCCAAGCTGCGGCTTCACCTCGCGCCGTTCGAGGACCTGGAGCGCGCGCTCGACCAGCGGCATGGCATGTGTAAGTTCGAGCGGAGCCGGACGGTTCCGCTGCCACTTCTCCCGCTTTTCGTCGCGCCGCTCATGCCGGTCCGGGCCGCGGTCCGGGCCGCGGTCCGGACCACGGTCTCCGGACTTCTCCTGAGGCCGCTCGTACGGCCGCTCTTCCCTTCTTTCTTCCCTTCTCTCTTCCCTGCGTTCCTCGCGCCGCTCTTCCTTGCGCTCTTCCTTGCGCTCTTCCCGCCGCTCGGGCGCCACAACGGTCACCTTATCGCCGCGCGAGTCGAGCAGCGCTTCATAGCTGACGAATTCGTGGCAGTTCTGCTGGAGGATGGTGCTGGTGAACGCCTTTCCGCCGACAATGAAGATTCGTTTTCCGAACTCCTTCAGCTTGTTCACCAGAGGTATAAAGTCACTGTCGCCGCTGACGATGGCGAAGGCGTTCACGTGCGGGTGGGTGAATGCCATCTCCAGTGCGTCAAGGGCAAGGTTAATATCTGCGCCGTTCTTGTCGCCGCGCGGCGACGGGTTGCGCTGGACCATTTGCACGGCGTTCTCCGCCATCTGGCGCGTGGCAAAGTCCTGCCGGCTCCAGTTGGCATAGGCGAACTTGGCAACGATGTCGCCGCGCTCCTTCAATGCGTCCAGTGCGAGTGAGACATCAAAGTCCCGGCGCAAGGTCGATTTCACACCGATCTCGATATTGTCGTAGTCGACGAATACGGCGATGTTGAGTTTTTCTTGCATCTGTTCTCTCAACCTGTGCGATCTTCTTCTTTCGATTCCTTCGGACGCGCATGCCTGCGGCTTGCGCGCCTGGTAGACGATACGCTACGCCCGGATGGGCGGCGCGACGCTACCTGCCCCCGGAGAGGCAAATTGCTTCAAGCAGGCTGCTGGATCGCGGATCGGATAAACTTGACGATCTCTTCCAGCGATGCACCCGGCTGAAACACCTCCGCCACTCCGTACTTCTCTTTTAACTGTCTGGCATCCTCATCGGGAATGATGCCCCCAACTACAACCACCAATCCGGTCATGTCCTTCTCGCGGAGCAACTCCATCAGCCGGGGAACAATCGCGTTGTGAGCTCCGGAGAGGATGCTGAGGCCGATTACCTGCACATCCTCCTGTAGGGCCGCGTTGGCGATCATCTCGGGCGTCTGCCGCAACCCGGTATAGATCACTTCCATACCGGCATCCCGCAGAGCCCGCGCAATCACCTTGGCGCCCCGGTCATGACCGTCGAGACCTGGTTTGGCTACAAGAACTCGGATCGGACTGGTCATTTGTTGATACCCAAATTATAGAACGCTCCGCTAAAGTACGCTGGTCTCGGTCCAGGAACCGAACACATCCCGAAACGCCTGGCAGATTTCGCCCACGGTCACGTAGGCCTTCACCGCTTCGAGGATGTGAGGCATGGTGTTCTCTTCACCTGCCGCCGCCTTGCGCAGCCGGTCGAGGCACGCATTCGCCTTGGCGGAGTCCCGTTTGCGCCGCAAAGCGGCCAGCTTTTCTTCCTGCCGGCGCGCGGCCGAATCGTCAATCTGGAGCAGTTCAATCTGCTCGTCCTCTTCGCTCTGGAAGCGGTTCACTCCCACAATCACCGCCTCCCCTTTCTCCACCTGGCGCTGGTACCGGAAGCTCGCATCCGCGATCTCCTTCTGCGGGAAGCTCTGCTCGATCGCGGGGATCATCCCTCCCATCCCGTCGATGCGGCGGATGTAATCGTTTGCCTGCCGCTCGACTTCGTTCGTCAGCCACTCCAGGTAGTAGCTGCCGCCCAGCGGATCCGCCACCTCCGGAATACCGCTTTCGTGGGCGATTACCTGTTGCGTGCGCAGCGCCAGCGTGACGGCGTGCTCGCTGGGCAACGCATAAGCCTCATCAAGCGAATTCGTGTGCAGGCTCTGCGTGCCGCCCAGCACCCCGGCGAGCGCCTGAATCGTCGTGCGGATCACGTTGTTGTACGGCTGTTGCCACGTCAGCGAACAACCCGCCGTCTGCGTGTGGAACCGCATCTTCCAACTCCGCTCGTCCCTGGCGCCGTAGCGGTCGCGCATGATGTATGCCCACATGCGCCGCGCCGCGCGGTATTTGGCGATCTCCTCGAAGAAATCGTTATGCGCGTTGAAGAAGAAGCTCAGCCGCGGGGCGAACTCGTCCACCTTCAGCCCGCGCTCGAGCGCCCAATCCACATACTCGATGCCATCCCGCAGCGTGAAGGCCAGTTCCTGCACTGCCGTCGAACCCGCCTCGCGAATGTGATAGCCGCTGATGGAAATCGGGTTGAACTTCGGGACCTCGCGCGCGCAGAATTCGATCACGTCCGTCACCAGCCGCATCGACGGACGCGGCGGATAGAGAAACTCCTTCTGGGCGATGTACTCCTTCAAAATGTCGTTCTGAAGCGTTCCGGAAAGCTTCGCGCGGTCCGCGCCCTGCTGCTCCGCCACGGCAAGGTACATGGCAAACAGCACCGGAGCCGGCGAGTTGATGGTCATCGAAACCGTGACGTCGCCGAGTGGAATACCCCGGAACAGGGTTTCCATGTCTGCCAGCGAGCTGATGGCGACGCCGCACTTTCCCACCTCGCCGGCTGCGTTCGGATGATCGCCATCCACGCCCATCAGCGTCGGCAGGTCGAACGCAACCGAAAGCCCGGTCTGCCCTTGCGCAAGCAGATACCTGTAGCGTTCGTTGGTTTCCTCCGGCGTGGCGAAGCCCGAGAACTGGCGCATGGTCCACAGCCTGCCCCGGTACATCGTCTCGTGAATGCCGCGCGTATAGGGAAACTCGCCGGGCGCGGGCAATACTGGCAGTCCCGCCACATCCCCGGCCGTATAGTAAGGTTCCAGCGGAATTCCGCTCAAGGATTCACAGCGGCGCTCGCCCGTCCCCGCCGCACGCAGCTTCATGCCTTCATTGTAACCTCCTGAAGAATCTTGCGATTTGCCAGGGCTTCAGCCTATGATGCGGTAGACCATTGCATATGAACGCGAAAAAACACCAGCCGTTCGTACCCGAATCCATGCAGATGACCGAGTTCACGGCGCGCGCCGTGATCATCGGCATTTGTCTCACTGTCGTTCTCGGCGCGGCCAATGCTTATCTTGGCCTGCGCGCCGGCATCACCATCGCCGCGACGTATCCCGCCGCAGTCATCGGCATGGCTGCCCTGCGCCTCTTCAAAGGCTCCGTTCTCGAAGAGAACATCTGCCGCACCGCCGGCTCGATCGGCGAATCGGTAGCCGCCGGCGCCATCTTCACCATCCCCGCCTTCGTCATTTCGCGCGCCTGGCCGTCGTTCGGGTTTGAGGACGCCTACTGGAAATCCACCTCGCTCATGCTGGTGGGCAGCATTGTTGGCGTTCTTTTCGTCTCGCTGGTGCGGCGGGTGATGGTGGAAGATCCCGAACTTCCTTTCCCCGAATCCGTCGCCGCCTCGGAAATCCACAAGGCGGGCCGCCGCGGGGCCGAGGCGGTGAAATTTCTCTTCTACAACATTGGCATTGGCGGCGTGGTCTATCTGCTCGGCAAGTTCCAACTCTTCGCGCTCGACCACCAGGTGGGTGGCATCGCTTTGGGAACACCCGGAGTCACCCGCGTCAGGCTCGGCATCGGAGAGGGCGCCCCGGCGGCGAATACCGGCGGCTTCGCCTCCTTCGCGGCTCCCGAAGTGAGTCCGGCGCTGCTCGGCGTGGGCTACATCATCGGCCCGAAACTCGCCGCGCTCCAGTTTTCCGGCGGCGTGCTCGCCTGGGCATTGCTCGTGCCGCTGCTGGTGTACTTCCTTGGCCCTTCTCTAGCCCCCGGCTTCACGGCGAACGGCGTCACCAACTGGGACGCCATGGCCGGGTCGCTGTGGCGCTTCATTGTCCGCCCCATGGCCGTGGGAGGAATGCTGGTGGGCGCGGCCTATACGCTGTTCCGGATGCGCAAGAGCCTTACTTCCGGCCTCGGCCGCGCGTTTGCTGAACTCAAACACGGTCAACCGCCGCTCGAATCCGTCAGCCGCATGGAGCGGTACATGAGTTCGAAGGTAGTCCTCTCGCTCATCGGCGTGATGTTCCTGTTAATGATCGCCCTGTACTACTATTTTTCGGAAAGCATCGTCGCCGCTGTGGTGGCCGCGGCCGTCATGATCGTCATCGGATTCTTTTTCGCCACGGTCTCCGGAAGCCTGGTCGGCGTCATCGGATCTTCCAACAACCCCATCTCCGGCCTCACGCTCTCCACGCTGCTCATCGCCGCGCTGCTCATGGTGGCGCTCGGGTTCAGCGGACCGAAAGGCGTCGTCGTCGTTCTCGGCGTGGCTGCGGTGGTCTGCGTCTCTTCCGCGGTGGCCGGCGAACTGCTCCAGGATTTCAAGGTCGGCTACATCCTCGGCGGCACCCCGCGCACCATTCAGATTGTGGAACTCATCGCCGTGGTCGTTGCCTGCCTCATCATGTACTTCCCTCTCTGGCTCCTCAATGAGGGCGATCTGCTCCAGGGCGGCCAGGGATTCGGCGGAGCCGCTCTGCCCGCCCCGCAAGCCGGACTCATGGCGATGATGGCCCAGGGCATCGTGGGCGGCGACATGGCATGGCCGCTGGTCGCCGTGGGCATGTTCCTTGGCATTGTCATGATCATGCTTCAGGTAAAGAGCCCGATGCTTTTCGCGGTCGGCATGTACCTGCCTTTCGGAACCACGTTCGCCATCTTCGTGGGCGGCTTGATCCGCTGGCTCGCCGAGAGCGTGGCGCGACGCCGCGGTTACAACGAAGCGCAACTGGCGCGAGTGGAAAACGCCGGCATCCTCACCGCCTCCGGCCTGATCGCCGGAGAGGCGCTCACCGGCCTGGTGTGGTCCGGCATGCAGTTCCTTCCGCCGGGGTCTATCCCGAATTTCCATAACGAGTCGTATGCCATCGGCTTTGCCGTCCTGCTGGGGCTTGCCGTGCTGCTGATCCGGCTCCCCTTGACCAACGCCGGCTCACCCGACGAACCCGCGCCGCCCGCGGCCATTGTTTAGGAGGTCAGTTTAGGAGGTTTTCCATGTCCCTCATGACAGATATTCGAGCCTATCCGGTAGCGAAAAACAGCGTCGCCCTCTGGTGGCTCGGCCAGAGCGGCTACATCTTCAAGACCCATGAAGGCACACTCACCAGCGTCGACATGTACCTCACCGATAGCTGCAACGGCATTGCGCCGGGAATGAACATGGCGCGCAAAGTGCCCGTGCTCATCGCGCCGGAAGAGCTGGACGTGGACATCTTCACCTGCACGCACAATCATCAGGACCACACCGATCCGCTCACCATCCGCGGCTTGCGCAACAAGGACACCATGCGGTTCATCGGGCCGCATCCTTCCTGCGGCGTTTTCCGCGCCGAGAACATCGAGGAAGGCCGCATCACGCCCACCTGGCCGCAAAACATCCTCGAAATCAGCGATGTCCGCATCACGGGAACCTTTGCCTTGCCCACCGATGACACGGACCTCAACCACATGGGCTATCTCTACGAATTCGGCTCGGGCCCGAAGATCTACATCACCGGCGACACGGACTTCAGCGAATTACTTTTCGCGAACGAGAAGCACAAACCGGAGGTTGTGATCACGGTGATCAACGGAGGCTTCAACAACCTGTCGCACTGGGAGGCGGCCGAGGTGTGTTCGCGGATCAAGCCGAAGCTCGCCATTCCCAGCCACTACGATATGTTCCCCGATAACTCGATCGACCCGAAGCAATTCCGCGCCACGCTCCACCTGCGGGCGCCGGATGTGGCGTATCAGGAGTTGGTGCACGGGCGGCCGTACGTCTTCGAACGGAGCTGAGCCGTATGATTATCGACGCCACAGCCGCCGAGTTGTCCACGAACGAAGCTTTCGCCGAATTTCTGCGCCGGTTCGAAGCCTGCGCCATACCCGCCGGGGAGTGGACCCACTCCGCGCACATTACTGCCGCCGCCGGCTATCTCTCCACGCGGCCCAAGCGGCAGGCTCTCGAAGATATCCGTGCGGGCATCAACCGTCTCAACGACAGCCACGGTGTCAAGACCACTCACGCCCGCGGCTACCATGAAAGCCTCACCCGCCTATGGCTCGAAGTCTGCGACGCGTTCCTACAGGAGCACGCTTTCCAGGGCGCCGAAGGGGCGCGCGCCCTGGTTGCCCTCTACGGCCGGCGCAGCGATCTGCACCGCGAGTTCTACAGCTATGACGTGGTCCAGAACGAAGCGGCCCGCTATGGCTGGCGTCCGCCGGACTTGAAGCCGATCCCCGCCGCCTGGCGCCGCGGCGATCTCCTCGTCAGCACCAACCCGCGCCTACTTCATCTCAAGACCATCCACGAATTCCTCACTACTTCGTACTGGGCTCCCGGCATCCCCATCGACACGGTGGACCGCTGCATCAGGTCCTCTCTCCCTTTCGGCCTCTACGATGCCGGACGCCAGGTGGGCTTCCTGCGTGTGGTGACGGATTACACGACGTACGGCTACCTCGCTGATGTCTTCGTCCTTGAATCTCACCGCGGACGCGGCCTTTCGAAATGGCTCATCGAGTGCGCCATGTCCCACCCGAGCCTCCAGGGCTTCCGCCGCTGGCAACTCTCCACGCGCGATGCCCACGGCCTCTACGAACGCTTCGGCTTCCACACGCCCGCCTATCCCGAACGGCTGATGGAAATCCTGCGCAGGGACGTTTACCAATGCACGAGCGATTGAAACAGCGCCTCGAGCAGCTTCTGCCCGAAATGCTCGGCTTCACCAAGGACCTGGTGCGCATCCCTTCGGAGAACCCGCCGGGACGATATTACGAACACTGCGCCGGGCGGATCGAGGAGGAGCTGACGCGGCTGCGCTTCCGTTCCAAACGTGTTGGCGAATGCGTGATCGGCGAGTGGGGTGACGGCAGACCGCTCCTTTACTTCCACGGTCACTACGACGTCGTGCCCGCCTCTCGCCCGGAGCAGTTCAACCCCTATATCGAGGGCGCGAATTTCTTCGGCCGCGGCTCCTCCGACATGAAGAGCGGACTTGCCGCCATGCTCTATGCCGTCAAAGCACTCGAGGATTGCGGCGCGCCCATCGACGGCCGCATCGCACTCGTGTTCGTGCCGGACGAGGAGACAGCCGGAGACCGCGGCACCGCCAGGCTCATCGCCGAAAACCGCATCGATCCCCGCGCCCTCGGCATGCTCACTCCGGAGCCCACCAGCGGCGTGGTGTGGAACGGCTGCCGCGGAGCGCTCACCCTCGAAGTCACCGTCAAAGGCAAGCCCGCGCACGTCAGCATCGAACACCAGGGCATCAACGCCTTCGAGCGCATGATCCCGCTCGCCGCCCGCCTCCTGAGGCTCAAAGAGGAACTCCGCGCGCGCCGCTCCATCCTCATGCTCGGCGGCGTCTGTTCGAGCGGCTCCAATTTCAACCTCGTACCCGGCGAGTGCCGCTTCACCATTGACCGCCGCCTGAACCCGGACGAGGATCTCGAAGCGGAGCGGGCGCGTCTCGAGGAAATCTTCGACGAGGCCCGCGCGCGAGGAACCGGCATCGAGGTGCGCGTCATACAGCAGGGCCGCGCCTCCCACACTCCGTCCGATGGTCCGCTGTCGCTGGCGCTTGCGGAGAGCATCGGGGGCTTGCCACGGTTCGAATCGTGCCCCGGCCTTCTTGAAACCCGTTACTACGCCGCGCTCGGAATTCCCGCCTTCGCCTACGGTCCGGGCCTGCTTGGCGTCTCTCACGGTCCGCATGAGTTCGTGCCCGTCCGCAACATCCTGCGCGTCGCCGAGGTCTACGCCTCCACCGCCTGGCGCATGCTTGCGGTGGCTGAGCCACACGACGGCAACTAACCCCGCTCCAACACTCCCAGCGGCCTGGGCGTGTAGCCCGGGAAGACAGCGTCCGGATTCCGGTTGCCCAAGTGCACCGACACCGCTTCGCCCAGCACATCGCGGAAGTCGGTGGTCAGAGCCAGATCGCGTCCCTCGTAGAGCTGTTCCCGCGCCAGCCCGGGCCACTTCCCATGCACCTTGCCGCCGCGCACACCGGCCCCCAGCGCGAGCATGATGTTCGCATGTCCGTGGTCCGTGCCGCGATTGCCGTTCTCGCGCGCCGTGCGGCCGAACTCCGACATGGTCAGCAGCAGCACGTCCGCCATGCCGTCGCCCATGTCGCGCCGGAATGCCTCGACGCTCTTGGCGAATTCACCAAAGAGGTTGGTCAGCGTGTTCGCCTGGTTGACGTGCGTATCCCAGCCGCCCACATCGGCGAAGGCCACCTCCAGCCCCACGCCGGCCTTGATGAGCCGCGCAATCTGGAGCAGGCTCTGGCCCAGGCGCCCGTTCGGATACACTGCTCCGCCCGACGGTGTGTAAGGCTGCCGCTGTACGGACTGCACCATCCGGATGGCCTCGAACGTTTCCTTTCCCGTCGATCGCAACTCGCTGTCGCCCGCGTGCGCGTACAGGCTTTCGAACGCGCTCGCGCCCAGCGAATCCTTCACCTGAAATTCGCGCAGCGAGTTCACCGCCACGGCCGCGTTCTTCCCGCGCAGCGCGCGCGGCAGGTTCGGACCCAGGCTCACCGCCCGCACCGGCGACAATTGCGAAGCAGGAGTCAGCGCCCGGTTGAGCCAGCCATCCGCGGTCGCCTTACGGCCAGGAGTTCCCGACTCCATGTAATCCTGCGCATCGAAGTGAGAGCGCGTCGGATCCGGAGATCCCACTGCCTCGATCACCGCAAGCTGCTTCGCCCGGAAGGCTTCCGCCAGTGGCGCGAGGGAAGGATGAAATCCGAAGAACCCGTCCAGATCCACGCAGTCCTTCGCCGCAACAGCCAGGCCCGGCCGCAGCGCGTAGTATTCCTTTTCTCCATAGGGGACCACCGCGCTCAACCCATCCATCGCTCCCCGCTGGAAGATAGCCACCAGCACCTTCTTCCGCGCCCCGGTAGCCGCCCGCGCCAGCCACTGAGGCGCCGCGCCCACGCCCATCATCGCCAGCGTCGACCCTCGCAGGAAATATCTTCGATTTAGCATCCGAATAGCCTCTTTCCTTACCGCTTCTGGAAATCCGGCGAGCCCAGCACCAGGCCCGCATAGAGCCTCCTGGCGCCGCCGTCTTTCTCCATCTGTTTGGCGATGGCGGCTCTCGTCTCCGCGCCCGGCGCAAACGAGAGTTGTTCCGGGTTCGCCTGGATCCCGTACAGCTTGTTCCCGGCCAGGTTCATCGCAAAATTCATTCGCGCCACCAGGGAGGCCGAATTCAGCCATTCCTCCCCCGAATTCGAATAGCCTGTCGGCTCCTGCTTGCGGTAGAGAGGCTCGCCCATCTGCCCGATCACCTGAGCCAGGACGAACGCGTTGTCCACATTCGCATCAAGCGCCCGTACCGCGCTCACCACCATTTCGAGCGGCGATTTCGTCTTCGCCAGGTATGCCCCGCGCGACCAGAATTCGCGGCTTGCGAGCATCATCCGCAACACTTCGCGGATGTCTCCATCCGTGCGCAGGAATGTCGAAGCCATGCGCCGCACCAGTTCTTCCGGCGGATCGTCGGCCACGAAGCGCTGCGCCAGTTTGTAGGAAACGAAGTGCGCCGTCGAAGGATGCCGCGAGACAATGTCCAACACCTTCAGCCCGTCTTCGATTCCGCCGCCTGCCGGGATTTTGACCCCCAGCACGGTCTTCTCGCCGCGGTCGTGTACCCGCGCGTTGAAGAAAAACCCGCCGCCGCCGCGCGGATTGCGAATGGTCCACCCCGTAAAACAACGCGCCACTTCGATGACGTCCTGCTGCGTGTAGCCGCCATCCACCCCGAGCGTGTGCAGTTCCAGCAACTCCCGCCCGTAGTTCTCATTCAACCCCCGCGCACGCCTGGCCGCATTCGGAAACCGCCGCGCGATCTGCTCCATTGCCTTCGGATCCACGGATTGCCAGTTGTCCAGATAGAACAGCATCGCCGGCGATTGCGCCGTTGCCAGCAGCAAGTCCTTGAATTTGCCCAGCACGTGCGGGCGGATCGCCTCCTTCTCATAGTTGGCGACGAGGAAACGATCCATGCCCTTGTCGAGAAACACGTTGAAGTGGTTGAACCAGAAGTCGGCCAGCACTTCCTCCAACTGCCGGTTGCTGTAAATGGCGCGATAGATCTTCGCCTCGGTCAGGTCATTGGCGATCACCGCCACGGGGCGCCGGCTGGCCAGGATCTGCCGCCGCAAGGCGGTGGGCGCCGCAGCCAGTACGGCTTGGCCGCGTTCCTGCGGTGAAGCGCCCGCCATCTGCCGCGCCTGACGCAGCGCTCGCCGCACCGCTGGATCCTCCGGAAGCTGCACGCGCGGCCGCTTCGCTCCCTGATCCTTCTTCAACACCTGAGGCGGCGGATATTTCGCGATCAGCTCCGCATCGGTCATGGTGAGGGAATCAAAAGGCTTCAACTTCTCCGCAAGCAGCGGATTTTCCGCGATGCTCTCCGGGCGCAGTTGCTGTTCGAGCCAGCGCTTGAGGCCGGCCTTCTTCACCTCCTCGAAATCACCCGGCCGCTCCCCGAACGTCAGCCGCGCCAGCGCATGGTGGATCTTTTCGGTTTCCGGAATCGCCTTCCGGAACTCTGCCCTTGGGGGCAAAGAAAACAAGGCGGCGGCGCCCAATACCAACAGGGGAAACAACCTTCGTGCAACGGGCCTCATGATGCTGGGAACACGAAAACCGGCGAAGGGTTGCGCTTGGATGTCAATGGGGGGCTTGGAGGGATGGCTGGGTACGGTGGACGGATTACAAGCCTCGGCTACCGGCTCCTTCCGGTCCGAGTCACAGCAACGCCGGTCTATCTCAGCGGAAGGAGCCGAGCCCGGACTTTGTCCGACCAATCGATGGTCAAGACAGGCCGGATTCCAGGTCGGCTTGGGATGACGCGATGGCGTTCAGGAGCGGTTGGCCGCGAAGTTCCGGTATCAGAGGTTCCCCTCTGAGCAGAACTACGCTTGGCTTCGCCTCCCTCGTGTGTGCCAGGATTCGAGGGAAATCCAGATCATTCGTGATGACTACGAACCCATGCAGACAGGCAACCTCGAAAATCACGTCGTCCGGCGTATCACCAGGGCCGAGATCAGACCAATGGGCGCATTCGTGACCTGCTGAAATCAGATAGGGAACCCAACGAGGCGTCAGGTTCATATCGATGAGTAGCCGCATCAACCGGCTAGCCCTGCCCTTTACCCGTAAGTTTTTACTGGACAAATTCATCGGAATCGCTCATACTGGCGCGTGAACATCCAGAATCAGATCAAGCACACCTTATCGGCACCAGAGACTATCGCCTATGTTA